>Ga0154552_1027_pt1 | contig 26551 bp, 23 predicted proteins | sample RifGroF2_FD_105695 | JGI IMG/M metagenome (GOLD analysis project Ga0154552, IMG submission 105695) | Bacteroidetes bacterium GWF2_29_10
ATTTTGATTAAATCAAAAAAAGTTATTGTCTCATTTTATTTAAAATATATTATTGACCAAAAAGAAAAACTTATTTTTTTATTTATTATAAAAATAGAATTTATGAATAATTTAGGACAAATAAATTGATATTAAAAAATTTCTAATGGACAATTTGGGATAATTTAATGCTGCTATATAATTAAAAATAATTTGCAATATTCTTTAGGTTTAAGGAGGCTTTTTTTAGTTCAATAATAATCAATGATAATTATTAGATATTTGTATTATTAAATTCTCCGTTATTGTTATTTCTGATAAAATATTTTTAATTACCAAAATATCAAATTAATTATAAGTATAGCATTTGAGTTTTTTATTAAGCCTTAATTAACATAAAATTAACAATAGGTAATTTTAATATACTTATTTGTAGCGATTTATGCTTAATATTTTATTACTACCTATCTCTTAATTAACGTAAACTAAATCTTAACTTAATGTTAAATTAACCTTATTGCACTTCTTTTGTACTTGTAATCAGAGTATATTAATATAAAGTTAATAAGAATAAATAAAAAAAATTAAGTAATCAAAACAAAAAAATGAGAATTATGAATACAAAAAACAGTTCAAAACTATTAATATTGTTAATGGTGTTAACATCAATAGGATGTGGTTCAAAAAAACAGCAAGAATCTTTAAAAATAAAAGGTAGCGATACATGTTTACCTCTTACTCAAAAAGCTGCAGAAAATTATATGAAAAAGAACAAAGAAGCTTCAATAATGGTTACAGGAGGAGGTTCTGGAGTTGGCCTCGCTGCATTATTAGATGGAACTACAGATGTTGCAATGGCATCAAGGAAAATGAAAATGGATGAAATATTACAATTAAAAAAAACAGGTAATTCTGAATATAAAGAGATAACCATTGCAAATGATGCAATTGCAGTAATCGTTAATCCCTCAAATAAAATTAGTAAACTAACAAGAGAACAAATAGAGGACATATATACAGGAAAGATTGATAACTGGAAAGATTTAGGAGGTGATGACATAAAAATTATAGCTTATTCAAGAGAATCAAGTTCAGGAACTTATGAATTTTTTAAAGAACATGTATTAAATAAAAAGAATTTTGGACCTTCAATGTTGTTAATGCCAGCTACAGGAGCAATAGTACAGTCGGTTAGTCAAACTGAAGGAGCAATAGGATATGTTGGGGTTGCATACATAGAGAATAGTATAAAAGCTTTGTTAATATCGTATGACAATGGACAATCTTATATTGAACCTACAATTGAAAATGCAAAAAGCAAATTGTATCCAATATCTCGACCATTGTATTACTATTATTTAACAAAATCCGAAAGCTTGGTTAAGCCATTTGTTGATTATTTATTATCAGAAGAAGGACAGAAAATTGTTGTAAGTGAGGGATATGTTCCTGTTAAGTAAGGCTATCTTTTTTTAATCAATACAAAGAAAAAAATGCAAAAATATTCATTTAGATATTTCAAAGAAAAAATAGCCGAAAGCATATTGTTATTGAGTAGTTTATTTACATCAATTGCTGTTATTTTTATTATAATATTTTTATTTAAAGAAGGATATGGGTTATTTAATGAAAAACCTATAGAGAAAGGTTACAATTTATCAATACATCCATCTAATAAATTAAATAACTTAACAGCAAAACAGATTAAATTAATATTTGACAGAAATGTAACCAATTGGAAGGATTTAGGAGGAGATGATAGAAAAATAAATTTACTTACAATTGAAAAAATGACAGATATATACACAAAAAAAGAGCTTGGCGAAGGATTTGAATATTTATCTTTGAAAATAAATGAATATGTAATTAAGGATAGTGGTGTAGTTGCATTTTTTGCAGAACAATTTTTAGATGCAAACTTTAAAGGAAAAAAAGTTCTGATTGATGATAATAAAATTAAAGATTTTATAACTGATAAAGAGTGGTATCCAACAGCAAGTCCTGCTGCTCAATTTGGGACATTGTCTTTAATAATGGGAACATTGTGGGTTAGTCTAGGAGCAATTCTTTTTGCTTTACCTTTTGGTTTGTCTGCAGCGATATTTTTAGCAGAAGTATCTAATCCGAAGCTAAGAAATATTTTAAAACCATTGATTGAATTGTTAGCTGGTATTCCATCTGTAGTTTATGGTTTCTTTGGCTTGGTTGTTATAGTTCCATTTATTCAACAATTATTTAATTTGCCTGTAGGAGAAACGGCTTTAGCAGGAAGTTTAGTTCTTGGGATAATGGCTTTGCCTACAATAATAACTATTTCAGAAGATGCTTTAAGAACTACACCTCAATCATTGAAAGAGGCAAGTTTAGCATTAGGAGCAACTCGTTGGCAAACAATTTTAAAAGTAACAATTCCTTATTCTATATCGGGAATAACCGCAGCTGTTATGCTGGGTATGGGTAGAGCAATAGGAGAAACTATGGCGGTTTTAATGGTTACAGGAAATGCCGCTGTAATTCCAACTAGTTTCCTGCAACCAATAAGAACAATTCCTGCAACAATTGCAGCTGAATTAGGAGAAGCTCCTGCAGGAGGAATTCATTTTAAGGCTTTATTTGCATTAGGAATAATATTATTTTTAATTACTCTTATTATAAATCTTACGGTTGAATTTATTAAAATATCTAAAAAATCTCCAAGGTTATAAAATATTATGAAAAGAAACAATAGATTAAAAGAAAAGATTGCATTTACAATATTTAGCATAGTAAGTTTTATTATTGTTATAATATTATTTTTAATAATTGCTTTTATATTTGTTAATGGTATTTCTGTAATTAGTTGGGATTTTATAAGCAAAATGCCAACAGATGGAATGACTGGAGGAGGAATATTGCCTGCAATAGTAGGGACTCTTTGTTTAATGTTGGGCAGTATTGTGTTTTCGTTTCCAATAGGAGTTCTCTCTGGTATATTTATTAATGAGTATCTAAAGGACTCAATATTTAAAAAGTTTTTAAGTTTAATGACTAATAATTTAGCTGGGGTTCCTTCAATTGTTTTTGGTCTTTTTGGTATGTCTTTATTTGTTAATCATCTTAATTTTGGAGATTCAATAATTGCAGGATCACTTACTTTAGGATTATTAACATTACCCGTTATTATAACAACTACGGAAGAAGCTTTGAAATCTGTGGATAATTCTGTTAGAATAGGAAGTTATGCTTTAGGTGCAAGTAAATTACAAACAATAAAACGAGTTGTTCTCCCTATTGCATATCCTAATATTATAACAGGTCTTATATTATCTTTAAGTAGAGTTTCAGGAGAGACAGCTCCTATATTGTTTACCGTAGCTGCATATTTTTTGCCTAGATTACCAAATAGTATGTTTGATCAGGTTATGGCTCTTCCGTATCATTTATATGTGTTAACTACAAGTGGAACAAATATTGAGCAGTCTAGACCAATGGCTTATGGTACAGCTTTAGTTTTAATACTAATAGTTCTCATATTTAATCTGATAGCTAATATTATTAGGAAAAAGTTAGGTCAAAATGTTAAGATGAAATAAAATATCAAAAAAAAAAATGAAAGTAATAACTAAAAACGTCAACCTGTTTTACGGTGATTTTCAAGCTCTCAAGGATATTAATCTTGAGATGGAGATGAATACCGTGACTGCATTGATCGGTCCCTCTGGTTGCGGAAAGTCCACTTATTTGAGATTGTTTAACAGGATGAATGATCTTATAGACAATGTTAAAATTACAGGCGAAGTATTAATTGATGGGCAAAATATATATGATAAGTCAACTCAAGTTGATGAGTTAAGAAAAAAAATTGGGATGGTATTTCAAAAACCAAATCCATTTCCAAAGAGTATTTTCGAAAATGTTGCTTTTGGATTAAGAATAAATGGGATTAATGATAAAATATACATTGAGGAAACGGTTAAAAACTCATTAATACAAGCCGCTCTTTGGGATGAAGTAAAAGATAAATTGAAAAAATCAGCCTTTGAGCTTTCAGGAGGACAACAGCAAAGATTATGTATTGCAAGAACGCTCGCAATACAACCTTCCATTGTGTTAATGGATGAACCTGCTTCAGCTTTAGATCCAATATCAACAGCAAAAATAGAGGATTTGATTTATGATTTGAAGAAAAAATATACAATAATAATAGTAACACATAATATGCAGCAAGCAGCTCGCATTAGTGACAAAACTGCATTCTTCTATATGGGTGAACTTATTGAATATGACAAAACTTCAAAGATTTTCACAAAACCAGAAAAAGAACAAACACAAAATTATGTTACAGGACGTTTTGGTTAAAATATATTTTTTACTTTTAGAAATTAATAACAATAAAAACAATTTAATAAAATAAACAATATGACACATCTTGATGTTGCTCTACCAATCATAAAAAAAGATTTGTTAAAAATGATGATGATGGTAAAATCTCAAGTTTCTTTAAGCAAAGATTGCTTAGAAAAATTTGATAAAGAATTGGCTTATGAAGTATTATCTAATGAAAAAAAAATAGACGCATTTGAGTTAAAATTAAATATGGATTGTGAAAATGTATTAGCTCTATACAATCCTGTTGCTATAGACTTGAGGTTTGTTATGGCTTCTTACACCATAACTGCTGATTTGGAAAGAATAGCAGATAAAGCCGCCAGTATCGCACGGTTTGTTACAGATTTAGAAAGTCCTTTAGCAGAAAATATAAGTAAAAAACTCCAAATAAAAGAAATGTATGAACAAGCATTGATAATACTTGATGATGTTTACGATGTGCTTGAAAATGAAGATACTGCTTTAGGTAGGGAGGTATTTAAAAAAGATGATTTATTAAATAATATTTATAAAAATTCAACGAAAGCATCTCTTGAATTAATAAAAGAAAATCCAAATAATTCCGCTCAAATACTTTACGCTTATTCTAGTGTAAAGAAAATTGAACGCATTGGAGATTTAGCCAAAAGCATTATTGAGGAAATAATTTTTTATATAGAAGCAAAAGTAATGAAGCATTCAAAATTAGATAAAAATAACTAGAAAAATATTTTATAAAAAAAAAGGCAACTTTTATACAAAGTTGCCTTTTTTTTTGCTTTAAAAAATAATTATTTTTTTCCTTTAGCTGTTTTTTCACTTGCGTTAGCAATTGAGTCAGCAGTAGCAGTAGCAACAGCAGCAGCAGCAGCAGCATTGATAGAATCTTGTATAGCTTGTTGATTTGCAGCTTCCATTTCAGCTTCAACTTTAGCTATAGAATCTTGAATTCTTGCTTCTTCTTTAGCTTTTTCTTCAGCAGAAGGACCACAAGCAACAAATGAAGCCATACCGGCTACTAATAAAATGGTAAAAAGTTTTTTCATAATTTTAAGTTTTAAATAAATTAATGCTGCAAAATTACTTTATTTTTTATTTGAAATTATTTTTTTTAAAGTTTTTTTTAAAGTTTTTTTTTTTGTTATTAAAACGATTGAAAAACGTTCTTTTTTTTGTCTCTTCCTAAATAGGTTTACACAAAAAAATTAGAATTAAGGGAAAAAGTTTTAACCTTAATTTCAGGTTTATCTAAAAATAGAAATATGCGTTATATCACTTTTCAATATTTATATCATGCTTATTGTTAATATTTTACTAAAAAAAATAGTTTTTTTTGGGGGGGGGGTGGCTTTTAGGTAAAGTAATATAATATAATGTAATGAAATGGAAATAAGACAGTTTACTCAAATTATGCTATTGATTTATTTATAACGTTTTAACAATTAGTGATTGTGTAAATAAGTATTAATTTTATTTGGCTATAAAATATGGCTACCCATAAATACTTACTCATACAAATCTGCTGAATGAAGTACAATAATTTTTATTTTTGATAATGCCTACTTTGCAAATCCTATTTTATGGTATTATTTATGTTTTCATGCTAATTAATATACAAAATATCATCATTTCAATAATTGGTTTTAATGAAGTATTTGCAGTAGATGGGTGTGGTTACTTATATGCACATAAAAAAATTGTTTTAGGATTAGAATTACTATTTAAATATCAAATTAATTATAATCATAAAAAAAATAATTAGTAAATTTGTAAAAAAATTAAATAATCATGGAAAATAATATTGAAGAAAAAGAAGCTATTAGTTTATTTAAAAATTCGTACACATTTGGTGCTTATACAGGGTTAGGTTTACTCATTGTTCATTATATTTTATATATAAGTGGAGCTTTGTTAGAAAGTAGCTTTATGGGTATATTTATTTATATAGTTTTAATAGTTGGTATGTCTTACGGAACAACAGTATATAGGAATAAAGCTTTAAATGGATTTATCAATTATAGTAAAAGCTTAAAATCATGTACAATGATAGGTTTCTTTGCCTCATTGTTTATAGGACTATTTTATTTTTTAGTATTTTATTTTGATGCGAGTTTTATAGATAAACAAATAGATGCAGCTTACAAACAGTTAAGCCAAATTAGTTTTATAAAAGAGAATGACATGGAACTAGCAATAGAAAAAATAAAAGAGCAAACACCTTTTGGTGCTTTTATGAGCAATTTTATTTCTTTTACTTTGATTAGCACCTTTTTAGGTCTTCTAATATCTATATTTGTAAAGAAAAAAGACAACTCTTTTGAGTCTAATTTTAAAGAAACAGAATAAGCATGAATATTTCAATTGTAATACCTCTTCTGAATGAAGATGAATCTATTTCTGAATTAACTTCATGGATAGAAAGAGTTATGGCTACAAATAATTTTTCTTATGAAATAATATTTATTGATGATGGGAGCACGGATAATTCATGGCAAATAATATGTGATTTATCAAAAATAAACACAAACATAAAAGGGCTTAAGTTTAGGAGAAATTATGGGAAATCGGCTGCACTAAATTGCGGGTTCGAAGCAGCTAAAGGAGATGTTATTATTACCATGGATGCGGACTTGCAAGATAGTCCTGACGAAATTCCAGAACTTTATAATATGATAATATCGCAAGATTATGACATTGTTTCTGGATGGAAAAAGAAACGTTATGATCCAATAACAAAGACATTACCAACCAAATTATTTAATTGGGCTACAAGAAAAATGTCTGGTATATATTTGCATGACTTTAACTGTGGGTTAAAAGCTTATAAGAATGAGGTAATAAAAACTATTGAAGTTTATGGGGAAATGCACCGTTATATCCCTGTAATAGCAAAATGGACTGGGTTTAAAAAAATAGGAGAGAAGGTTGTTACTCATCAAAAACGAAAATATGGTACAACTAAATTTGGTATAGAACGTTTCACAAATGGATTTTTAGATTTATTATCAATTTCTTTTGTTTCTAAGTTTGGTAAAAAGCCTATGCACTTTTTTGGAACAATAGGCACTCTTTCATTTATCATGGGAGGAGGCGTTTCTATATGGATTATATTTGAAAAAGTATATCAAATTGTAACTTCCGGAGGATATAAAAGAGATATAACTGATAATCCTTTATTTTTTATAGCTCTTCTAGCTATGATTATAGGTACACAATTGTTTTTAACTGGTTTTCTTGCAGAAATGATTTCAAGAAACTCAACAGATAAAAATAAATACATAATAAAAGACAAATGCAATTAAATGGTATTGTTTTTTATACCGTTTTAAATTTTGTTTTAAAGATATTTATGCTCAGTAAGATAGTTTTGAATGTAATCTTTAATCCCGCTATTTAAGTTATAGAACTGATTATTGTATCCTATATTTATAAGTTTTGCCATATCAGCCTGAGTGAAGTATTGATATTTTTCACGAATATCTAAAGGAATATCAATAAACTCTATACTTGGTGATATTTGCATAGAATCATAAACGGCAAGAGCTAAATCGTTAAAAGATTGAGCTTTTCCAGTGCCTAAATTGTAAATTCCACTATTTTGCTTATGATTTAACAAGAAGTATATAACAGAGCAAATATCTTTAACATAAATAAAATCTCTTAATTGCTGTCCGTCTTTGAATTCTGGTTTGTGTGATCGGAATAGTTTTAGGTTATTTCCATTTTTTATTTGATTATATGCATGAAATATAACAGATGCCATTCTAGCTTTGTGATATTCATTAGGACCGTAAACATTAAAGAATTTTAGTCCATACCAATATGGAGGTTTTGTTGTTTGTTGTAACACCCATTTGTCAAATTCGTTTTTAGATTCTCCGTAAGGGTTTAAAGGTTTAAGTTTAGAGATAATGTTGTCATCATCTTTATATCCGAGTTCTCCATTTCCATAAGTTGCAGCAGAAGATGCGTATATAAACGGGATGTTGTATTTGGCACATTTATTCCAAAGCTGTTTTGAATAGTTTAGATTTAATTCGTCAAATATATTTTTATCAAACTCGGTGGTATCAGTTCTAGCTCCTAAATGTATTACAAGTGATATATCTTTGAATTGTTTGTCAAAAGAAGGAATGAAAAGGTTTCGATCTATTTTGTCAAAGTATTTTTTATCTTTAAAGTTTTCGTTCTTTAAAGGGTTATTAAATTTATCTACTAATAAAATATCATAAATTCCTTCTTGATTAAGTTTGCTTAATACGCAACTTCCTATAAATCCAGCAGATCCTGTAAGTACTATCATTTTATATTATTGTTTTATTATAAGTTTTTGTTTTAACGCAATTTTTTTTAAATTATTGATTGATTTTTGACCAGTTTCTCCCATGTTAACAGTAAAGTCATTTACATACATATTGATATGGTTCTGTATTGTATCAATATCAAGTTCTTGTGCATGTTTTTTTACAAATTCAATAGAATACGAAGGGTTTGCAATAGCATATCTAACACTATCAGATAAAATTTGATTTATCTTTTGAATAACAGATTGATTAAAAGAAGATTTAATCACAAAACAACCAAGGGGTAGTGCTAAGCCTGTTTTGTCCTCCCAAAATTGCCCAAAGTCAAAAAAGCATTTTAAGTTTTTCTTTTGAAAGCTAAATCTTGTTTCGTGTATTATTACACCAGCATTAGCTTTATTAGAAAGTATGCTGTTTTCAATTTGATTAAAAAACATAAATTGTTTTTTATGAATTTCAGGAAACGCAATACTTAACAATAAGTGAGCAGTTGTGTTTTTTCCAGGTATTGCAATGGTACTGTTTGAAATATTGTTTATGTCGAACTCTTGTTTAGCTATTAATAAAGGCCCGTTAGCTTTTCCTATTGCGCTGCCAGAGTTTAACAATGAATAATTTGTAGTTTGCAAATATCCGTAAACACTCATTTTACTTACATCTATTTCAGATGCTAGCACCATGCAATTTAAAGTTTCGACGTCCTGCATTACAAATTCAAAATCAAAACAACACCAATCTATAACTTTACTAATAAGAGGGTAAAGTATATATGTATCATTTGGACAAGTAGATAGTCCTATTTTAACTTTGATTTTTGACACTTATTGAAACTTTTTGTAAAGAATTAAGACTTTAGATTATCCTTTTCTTCTTTTTTTTCAGTTTTGTTTTCCGCTTTTAAGTCTTTATCGTTTTCTCCTTTTAAATATGAAGGAAGATTTAATCCTGCCATATTGAATAAGTCATTTAAAGGAGGAACTGTTTTCATCATTCCAGATACAAAGTTTGCTGTAGTTGTGTTTCCATTATTTTCATTTCCCGAATCCCAAACAGTTATTTTATCTATTTTAATATTTTTAACAGCTTCCACTTGAGTTTTTACTAACTCTGGTAGTTTTTCAATTAGTAATAACTGGAATGCCTTATTTGGATCTCCACCGGCAGCCTTGACAACTTGCTCGTATCCGTTTGCTTGTTTTGTTAGTATTTCATAAAGCCCTTTAGCTTCAGCTTCCATTTTTGCAAATATTGCATCAGCTTGTCCTTTTGCATTGATTTTAATTCTTTCAGCTTCCGCCTCAGCTTGTATTATAGCTTTTTGTTTGTCTATTTCTGCAGGTACAACAATGTTTGCTATTTGAGTAGAACGTTCTCTTTCGGAACGAGCTAATTCTGCTTTTTGCTCAGACAAATATGATTCTTCAAGAGCTTTTGCTGATTGTACTTTTTCTGCAGTTATAGCAATACGCAAGGCTTCGGCTTCTTTTTCACGTCTAAGCGCGTCAGAATTTGCAATATTTATTTTAGCTTCATTTTCTCCTCTAACAGCAATTGCATTTGCTTCAGATGTTTTAATACGGTTGTCTCTTTCTGCTTCAGCTTTACCTATTGCTTCATCTTTATATGCAGATGCAATACTAATTTCTTTATCTTTATTTGTTATAGCAATTTTAACATCTCTGTCTCTATGGGTTTCAGCTATTTGTACATCTTTTTCTCTGTCAGCAAGCGCTTTTCCTGTTTCTCCTATTTTTTCTTGTTCAGCAACACTAATTTTAGCTTCATTTATTGCTTTGGCCGCAGCTTCTTTACCAAGAGCTTCAATATATCCAGATTCGTCTCTAATGTCAGTTACGTTAACATTTATAAGTTTTAGTCCTATTTTTTTTAATTCATTGTCAATATTATTTGAAATGTTTACTAAAAATTTATCTCTGTCAGAGTTTATTTCCTCTATAGTCATTGTTGCAATAACTAAACGCAGCTGACCAAAAAGAATATCTTTAGCAAGTTCTTGTATTTGCTCATGTGTTAATCCAAGTAATCTTTCAGCCGCATTATTCATGCTATCTGATTCAGTCGAAATGGCTATTGTAAAACGGCAAGGTACGTCAACTCTAATATTCTGACGACTAAGGGCGTTTGTAAGATTAGCTTCAATAGATAATGGTTTTAAATCAAGATATGCAAAATCTTGTATTACAGGCCAAATAAACACACCTCCACCATGAATACATTTTGCAGAAGTGCCTCCAGTTCTCCCATAAACAACCAGAATTTTATCAGAAGGACATCTTTTAAAACGAGATATTAAAGCAGATATAGTTATAAAAATAACTATTATTAAAATTAGAACTAGAATAGCAGGATTAATCATAATTATTTTAAGTTTTTAAAGTTTGTTAACAAGTAATAAATTATCGTTTAATATTTTTACAACACGAACTAATGTACCGCTGTCTATCTTTTCATTTTCAGTAATTGCATCTAACTCATGAAATGCACCATTAACAGTAATTTGTATTTTTCCTGTTCCAGTTTTTTTCTCTGGAATAGAAATATAAACTTGTGCTGTTTTGTTTATTGTTTTTTCTATTTTGAAGGTGTTATCTTCTGCTAATTTTTGTATTTGCTTAATAATATAGAAAAATATAACTATAAATATAATTCCACATATAATAGAAATTAATAAAAGAAGAGTTTTATTGCTAATGATATCATAAAAAGAAATACCAGCCCAAGAAAAACCTAACAAAAAATTAATTAAATTACGAAAAGAAAATAATTGAACAGGAGATAATGAATCCATCAAATTTCCATCAAAATCAGCATTTAAGCCATCATTAGAATCCATTCCTGCAAATGTTATTATTGACAATATTATAAAAATTGCACTAACGGATAATGCAATATACCAAAGTATTTTTAGTAAAGGTTCTGCATTTTGTATAAATTCCATAATAAAATATATTTGTTTACAAATATAGAATTTTAAATTTAATAAATAAAAAAAACTATTTTTACCTAAAAATTTCAAGAGATGAAACTACGCAAGATAGTATTTGCAATATTATTTTTATTTATAAATACGGCGATTTTAGGACAATCATTTGTTGATATTTTAAATTTAGATTACAGTTTTTATACTCCAGCTCATTATGAAAATAATAAAGATATAAAATTAAGCTCGGGAAAATACAAATCTGAAATATTATTACCTGTTAAAATTTCTGATAATACAATGCTCCTATTTAATAATGTTATTCAAAAAACGATGTTTCATTATGACGGGCTACATAATAATAGCCAGAGTGCACTAAGTTTAATGTATTTATTTGCAGGAATAAATAGTTCTTTAAATAAGAACAAAAAATGGAAATATTCTCTACTTGGAGGGGCTAATTTTTATTCAGATATGAAGGACATAAATAGTAAACATTTTCAATATTCTTTTTACAGTATTTTATCAAATGAGCGTTCTAAAAAACTAACATTAAAATATGGAGTCTATTTTACAAAAGAACCTTTTAAATTATTTATAACGCCTTTAATTGGTTTATGCTGGCATATTAATCAAAATCTAAATGTGTTTGGAGAGTTACCATTAAATATGAATATAGAATACAAAATAGCAAAAAGGAGTTACGCTAATCTAGAATACAAAAACACAAATGGAGCATATATGTTGTCAGGAAATGATAATAGGTATTTTGTGAGAGAAGGAGATAAGTTTTTTGGAAATAACCAATTAGTTATTAGTTATAATTATCACGTGAAAGACAAGTACAACATAAAGATAGGAATAGGGCATACTTTTTATAGGTTTTTTGAAACATATAATAATAATCTGGAAAAAGATATTATTTCAAATATTTATCAAAAAACAAGGGATACATTTTTAATAAATATTGGATTATCGTATAGAATTAGAATATAAAATATTTTTATTTATTTAGAATTTAAACAAGCATCTTTAATATTTTCATTAATGTTTTTATAATTAAGAATATTTTGTGTACTTTTGTGTAATATTTATTCTAAAAACTAATGAAGAAATATCTACAATTTTGTGTACTAAATGTAATAATTCTGGTGTTTTCTATAAATGTTAATGCTCAATTAATTTATGACTTTAATGCTGACACTAATGCATTAGTACAAAAATTAATGAGTAATGCTTGTGTTACGTTTAGTAATGCTAAATATAAAGGAGCAAAAGGAGCAAAAGCTATTATAGTAGGTGGCACAAATCCAATGGGAATAAATAGTGGAATAGTATTATCTACAGGGAATGCTACTGGAGCTGATGCAACTCCTCCATATCCTCAGACTTATAGTATAAACAATAATATGCCAGGAGACGCAGATCTTGATGTGTTAGCTAGTCCAAATGTTACTTATGATGCATTTGTCCTTGAATTTGATTTTGTACCTTTAGCGGACAGTATATTTTTTAAATATTTATTTGGTTCGGAGGAATATCATGATGGATTTGATGGTTCTACAGCTTTTGATCTTTTCGCATTCTTTATAAGTGGTCCTGGAATAACAGGATTAAAAAATGTAGCAGAAATACCAGGAACATCAATTGAGGTAGGGCGAGGAACCATTAACAGAACCGTAAATACTCAATATTTTCATGATAATAATATGCGAACACAAAATGCTTATAGAGGTTGGACATCAGTATTTCGTTCGGGAATTAAATTACAGATAGGTCAAACATACCATGCAAAACTTGTTATTGCAGATGTGAGTGATTATTCGATTGATTCAGGAGTACTTATAGAAACAATAGAATGTCCTCCTCCAGCTCCCTTGCCACCAGTATTTACAGTAAGCACATCATCATCAAGTAATCCAAATACACCACAAAATTCATTCTATGAAGGATGCGAAAATATTATAATAAAAGTTAAAGCAAACAAAAAGTTAACAGCAGCAACAACGGTATCAATAGCCTTGAGTGGCACTGCAACAAATGGAAGTGATTATTCGGCAAATGCAACTTCTGTAACTATTCCTATTGGGAGTGATTCTGCTATTTTTACATTAACAATACTAAATGATAATTCAACAGAAGCAGATGAAACAATTAATGTTGATTTTAATCCTTCATCATTAAGTATTCCGCCGATAATAGGATTAATAATAAAGGATGTTACACCTATTCAAATAGATTTAACTTCGGATTATACTATATGCCAAGGCAGTACTATAAATATAAGTCCTTCAATCAGTGGAGGGCGTCCAGATTATACATATGTATGGGAAAATGGGAAAACAACTGAAAGTATTTCAGAAAGTCCCAATATAGAAACAACTTATAAATTAACGGTTACAGATGCTTGTAACAATACTAATACAGCACAAACTGTTGTAAATATAGAAATTGGGTCTGCTGAAGCTGGCGACGATCAAAGTATATGCTTTGGGAAATCAGCAACATTAACATCTAATCCTGCAAGCTCTTACATATGGAGCAATGGAGGCATAACACAATCAATAACAGTAAGTCCAAATCAAACAACAAAATATTATTTATCGGCTACTTCTAATTGTATGGCTGTTGATAGTGTTATTGTTACTGTTTATCCAATAATGCCAGTAAATATTATTACATCTAAAAATACAATATGTTTAGGAATTGAAGCAAACATGTCATCAAATGCAACTGCAAATACATATTTTTGGTCGTCTATACCAAATGATACATCCTTAACTAACCAAAATACAAAAAGCTCGGTTATTGCAAAACCAACAATAAGTACTATCTACAGTCTTATGATAACAGATTTTAATGGGTGTTCAAATACGACAAGCATAAAGATAAATATAGATAATGGTCCTAGTGCTTCATTTAGATTTTCGGCACCAAAAGGATGTGTTTCATCTCCAATAGACATAACTAGTAACACAACTGGTAATTACATATACTTATGGAATTTTGGCTATGGCAGGTTAATTTCGGGAAACAATGGAGCATCTAATAAGGTTGCATGGGATTCATTAGGGTTTATGAAAGTATCTTTGCAGATAAAGTCAGAGAATGGATGTCTTGGAGATATTATTACAGATTCTATTGAAATATTTGATATTCCGATGGTCGATTTTTATGCTATTGATACAGCGGGTTGTCCTCCGTTAGTTGTTTTGTTTAATAATGATTCATTAAACCAATATCCAGATGCAGAATATTATTGGGAATTTGGAGATAAAGGAACATCTTCGGACAAAACACCTGTGCATTTATATAAAAATTCAGGCAAATTCTCAGTAAGTCTAAAAATAACAAATGCGGGTTGTAGTAATTCGGAAACAAAAAACAATATCATAAATGTTTACCCTGTTCCTAAATCAGAATTTGTTGTAAAGCCAGAAGAAACATCTATATTTTATCCAGATGTAGTTTTTTATGATGTTACAAAAAATGCGGACTCCACCACTTGGTATTTATTATGGAATGATTCTACTTTTGGGAACACCCAAAAATTTGAATATGAATTTCCAGATACTGGTGTACAACAATTTTATTTAATAGCAATAAATAGTTTTGGATGTATTGATTCTGGATTAGGAGAAGTCCTAATTAAAGAAGATTTTACTCTTTACCGTCCAAAATGTTTTACACCCAATGAAGATGGATTAAATGATGTATTTGACATAAAAGGAATTGGGATAATTGAATTTAAGCTCACAATATATAATAGATGGGGTGAAATTATATATTACTCTGAAGATCTTAATGAAAAATGGAATGGTAAATTAAAAAATACAGGAAAACTAGTTCAAACAGGTATTTATCCTTATAGAATAGAATTTAAAAATAGTTTGTTAAAACGTAGCACAATATTTGGTCATGTTATGGTTTTATATAAAAAGTAAAGTTATGATAAAAATTAAATTTCACATAGGAATAATAATTTTGTTTATTACAACATTTTCTTTAGCACAAAAGGCTCCAACACCAGAATTGAACTTGCAAATTGTAAAAATTATAAAGAGTAATATTAATAAAACTATCGACAGAGGAGAATGTTGGGATTTGGCAAATTTAGTTCTCTCTGAAACTAATGCAAAATGGGACCATCAATTTGGATTTGGAAGAGAAATAAAGTACTCCATAGATAGTATTTATGCTGGCGATATTATTCAGTTTACTAATGCAAAGATACAAATGGCAGATGGAGTTGTTTGGCGTTTTGGGCAACATACTGCTATAATTTATGAAATAGATAAAAATAAAAAAATAAAAATAGCACACCAAAACGTGAATAATGTTCGCAAAGTTATAATAAGTGATTTTGAGCCAGAAGGATTAATTGAGGGCAAACTTAAAATTTATAGACCTATAAAATAATTTATTAAGTAAACAACAATAAATGCCCTTTTCAAAATCAGAAACTGACCCAAATCATTTATAGAAAGAACTTGAAATGCTGTAATGACATAATATGAATTGTTTTAATAATAATACTTGTTCTTAAAGTGTTATATCTTCATTTGCTTTTTTTTTTGCATCTAATATTTGCTTCCTATCAATAGTTCTAGGTATTTCTTTATTAAGAGCTATATTATAATTTTTAATTGCATTAATTTTGTCATTTTTTAATCTATAATACTCTCCAATAACATAATAAGTATAATAATAATTAGGATTTAAGTTTCGATAATAATTTATCTCCTTATCAGATATATTCATTACATTATCGTTTGACATGTAATACTTAAGCATTTTTGTTTTTATTTTATATTCTTTATATTTTTTAAATTCTGGTGATTTCAAAAAAGCATCTTCCTTTATCGTTAAGGATGAATCGTATAAATCATCTAAAACATTTACATGTTTGCCAAATATATCATTAAGATTGTATGATATGTAAGCACCTAATTGATATGGATTTGATGATACCCAAATTTGCAATTTTTCTGGTTTAAAAATTACAGAGTGATGTGCAATAAGTTGGTTTATTGATTTTTCATTTCCCATACCAATATCTTTATTATTTTTTCCTTTTTGATCTCTTAATATTAAGGCAAATGACTCTACATTGTGTTTTTTGCATTTATTTAACAATTCTGCTGTTCTTTCCCAACGATATAAAGAAGCGCCTTCTTTTAAACTTTGAATGTTTATCTCTGTGTTTTTTAATTTTTCACCCTGATAATGATTAGTTAGTATTAATTGATTAGAACCTGTTTCAAATAATCCTATATTATCTGTTGATTTTTCTATAACAACCGTTTTTTTATCTACAGAAGAACTAATTAAAAAAGATTCAGAAACAAAAATTTGCATTTTATTAGCTATAGCATAAGCTTCATCTATATTCGAAGCATATTGCAGTATCATTCTTGCTAGAATTGAAACAGGCGTTCCTGTAGAAGTTGGGATTTTTGATTTTGCAGCATTTAAAGTCACGACAAGTCCTTTATCATTCATTCCAGATATAACTCCAATCATGCCTCCCCATGTAATGGTACAAAATTTATGTCCACTATCAGGCTCATAAAACGCTATTATTTTATTTTCCGCGAAGTCATCACCTGAAGAGAAATCCATATTTTTGCCAATTAATATTGTACTGTCTTCAGATTTATCTCCACTAACTTCAAAAGCCGTACACCCCACTAAATTCATATTTTGCAAAGTATGCCCAATATCATGAGCAGCATGATAATTAAGCATTCTATGATAAGCAGGACCTATGTAATTAAATTTATCAGAGGCATGTAATGAAACACCATATATTTCTTTTTGAAATTCCAGAGGTATATGTTCATCTATATTTCTATTAAACCACAATATAAAATACTTTAAAACATTTAAATACATTTTGGAAGGAACCATTTCGTTTATATTCTCTAAAAATATAGCTTCTTGTTGTTCTATTAATTCTGAGGATAGTATTCCATTTTTCACACCTAATTCGAAAGCACTACCTTTAAGGTACATTTCCCATAAACCATATTTATTTTTTTTCAGCCAACTATCTTTACATATGTATACATTGGGGGAAATCTCTTTTCTATAAATATTTTTAGTTATTTTATAATCAACTAAAGGAGGGTGAACTTTTATAGATAATACAAATACAGAAACAATAATACCTAAGATTACCAATATTATAATCAGTAGTTTAAATAATTTGCTTTTGTAAATAGGCTTATTGTTTTTCATTTTTTTTATTTTGCTATATTTAACCTTATTTTATTTCTCTAATATCTTTAATCAGCTTATTAATATCAATGAATGCAGAGCATGATATTATAGCACTTATTGTTACGCCTAATATCCCGTGTAAGCCAACATTCTGTCCTGTAAGATATAAATTTGGAATTTTTGTATATGTTGAAATAAAAGTACTAATAGGATCATTGCAATCTTTTATTATTCCATACATAGAGCCTTCAGGTACTCCAGTGTAATCTCTATATGTTAATGGTGTTGAGCTATAAAATGTTTCAATAGAATCTTCAATGTTGTTAAATTTTTTGCTAACTAGCTTAATTAATTTATTGCTTCGATCTTTTTTAAATACATTGTAATCCTCATCTCTTTTACCTGTTATAGAATCTTTCCATTTTTTAACATCTTCAAATTTCATAGAAGAAATAACAGTAATGCTTTTTGCAAACTCTAAATTGTTCTCATCAGGACAAGTGTATAGCATATATCCCGTAGGCCAATCTGATTGTTTATAATTATTTGCGGTCCATACATCTTTAGATTTTGAATAATAAATATTTGAGTTTATATGTTTAATTTTTTTCTTTTTTAAAATAATATATAAAACAAAAGACCCTATTGAGTTTTCTAAATTACTAATTCTTTGTATATAAACTTTCCTTAATTTACCTTCATCCTTTATAAGCTGATTTGTTTGTGCAGGATGAATGTTTGAAATAAATGAATTACCAAATACTATTGACTTATCTTTAGTTTCTAGAGATAAAACTCTATTATTATTAAAATTTATTTGCAAAACTTCCTTATTTGTGAAAATAACTCCATTGTTTTCCTCAATTACAGATTTAAGAGCATATACTAAATTATCACTGCCATTTTTAAATTTAAAAGCACTTTGAATAAAAAAAAGATTAATTAAAGCATGAATATGAAAAGGCGTTTTATCAGGAATGCCAGCATATAAACCATTTGTTGCAACAAGCAATGTTCTTAATTCTGTATTTTCTGTTATACTGTTTATTACTTTACTAACACTTTCTGTCAACATGTCTATTTTCATAATATGTTCATGTTGATTGGGTAGATTTTTTAAAGCTAAAATGTTTGTGGCATCCCATGCTTGCTGGAGTTTATTGATGTAATTTAATATATTATCTTTTTCTTCAGGAAAGTAAGCAAACAATTTCTCTCTGAAATTATTTATTCCCATAGAATAACAATACTCTTTTTCTTCAATAAATATTTTTTCGAAACAATCTTCATCCAACCTAACTAGTTCTAATCTATCAAGTATTCCAATATATTTGAATATTTTATTTAGTATTTGCCCATTGTCCAAACTCCCTACATAATGCATACCAGTGTTAAACTTACAACCCTTTCTTTTAAATGTCTGCAAATTGCCCCCTAATTGAGAATGTTTTTCTAAAATGCATACAGAATAACCATTTTTGCTAAGAATAGCACCACATAATAAACCTCCTAAACCACTACCAATTATCACTACATCATATTTTTCAGACATATTAAGCTTTTTTTATTTTGTTAAACAAATAATCCCTACCTATTATTTCAGAACAAGTAAGAGCAGCTCCTATTGATACGCCCAATATACCATGCATATTCAAATTTTGGCCAGTAAAATATAAATTTTCAATGCGTGATCGAGGTGTAATTATAGTTGATAGCAAATTATCTTGTTTTTTTAATATTCCATAAGCAGAACCATTTGGAGTCGCTGTATAATCTCTATAAGTAAGAGGTGTTGATGTGTAATAGCATTCTATTTTTTCTCTTAATCTTGGAAATTTCACTTCTATAAAATCTATAAGTTTTTCAGCTTTCCTTTGCTTAAACTCTAAATATTCATCACTTCTATTTTCGGTATAAGTGTCTTCCCATTTTTTCACCTCATTATATTTCATATACGTTATAGCAATAATTCCATTTGCCCATATATCTGAATTTGAATTAGACGGGGTGTATAACATGTAGTGTTCCGGCCAATATGCTTCATTATAGTTTGTAGTCCATGTATTTACTTTTGAAAAATGGTGGTGATTATAATTAAGATAAGGAAATTGTTTTTTTTTCAAAACTATGTATAAAGAAAACATTCCTATAGTATTTTCAAGAGAACTTATTCTTGACTTAAATGCCATTTTGTTTATATTTCTATCAACTATATCTAGTGTTACTTTAGGATGTATATTTGAAATTATTTTTTTTGCATAAATTCTCTCCCCGTCTTCAGTATCAACATAATCAACTTTTTTATCACCACCAAAAGACACGACCTTTTTAGAAAGTCTAATAATCCCTCCATTTTTATATATTTCATCTGCAATTCTTGCTGCTAATTGAGATCCTCCATCAATAATGCGCCATGCGCTTTTTATAAATGTATAATTTATTAAAGAATGAATATACAATGGAGTTTCAGCTTGAACTCCAGCATAAAGCGAATTCATACCTCCAAGTATATTATTAAGTTTATTATTTGAAGTTATTGAAGATAAGTAATTATATGCATTAGTTTGTAACTTATTTAAACCAATTGCGGATAAATCCATAGAATCATTTAATGTATAAAAAGGAAACGAATTACATACATGTTTCATATCCTTTATATATATTTTAAGATTTTCTTTTTCTTTAGGAAAATATTCTGCTAACGATTCTATAAAATTATTATAACCTTGAGCAAATGGGTATTCATTGTTATCTTCCGAAAAACTAATACGTTCAAAACCTTCTATATCCAAGCGCTTCAACTTAAGCTTATCTATTATGTTAAAATACTTAAAATATCTATTTAAAACCTCCCCTTCCCCTAAACCTTCTGTATAATTTAACCCAGTATTAAATATTGTTTTATTTTTTGCAAAAGACTGAATACACCCTCCAATCATTTTATTTTTTTCTAACAAGCAAACTTTCAACCCCTCCCTACTCAATATATTTCCACACAATAGTCCACCAAGACCTGCACCAACTATAACAATGTCATATTTTTCCATAATTTTTCTTTCTAAGTACATATGTAATATTCGACGTGTAATACGAATTGTCAAAAATTTCACAAATTAATTCATTTGCTTTTGCAAAATCTTGTATCTTTTTACCAGAAATAAACGTCAGTTTACATTTAGTTTTATTAAATTTAAATATTTTTGTTGATTGTATTTCTGTTAATTTTGTTCTTTTTGTTCTTTTTTTCAAATCTGCATCAGCATCTCTAATAATAATCATTCCATCGGAAGAAACATTTCTAACACATTCAGACAAAACATTTATTTGTACATTTTCTGGCATATAATGCAATACATCATTTAAAATAAACACATCTGCATTAGGTAGCTTACTTTCACTTATATCTAGGACTTTAAAATTAAGGCAATCGTCTTTAATCGGAATATTGTTTGCAATACTAATTTTCTCTTCATCATAGTCTATACCTGTTACTATTCTGTTTTTAGAAACCATTCTAAGCATACAAGAAAGAAATCCATAACCACAACCAATATCCACAATATTAGAATTCATAGGGATTATATTATTATAAAATTTATATTGTTTTTCCATTCTTATTTTCACTCTGAGATACCATTCTAAAACAGGACCTTTATAAATATATTGATGAATCAACTGATGATAATAGAAATCTGGGGTTTCTTTTTCTAATCGTAGTTTTGCATATTCGCTTCTATAAAATTTCAACACTTTTTTTGTTTGTTCTCGATAAGTAACACCGCATGATGTTTGCATTGGAGTTTCAACCTCAAATTTATCAAACACTTTGATAGTTATATGTCCTGATTTTAGAAAAAAATCGGTTTTAGACAAACAGTTATAAGCTCCATGTATCATTATAGGCTGGATAGCTATACCTAATTCATGTGCGATATTAAATGCTCCTTGTTGAAATCTGTTAATTTCGCCATCAAAAGTTCTTTTTCCTTCTGGGAAAATTAATATAGAATATCCATCATTAACTTTTCTTTTTATTTTTTCAATGTCATTATTTAAACCTTTGTATGCTGGATAAAATTCGGCATATCTTATTATAAAGCCATAAAAAGGATTATTCCAAACCCATTGATTTGTAAATACTATAATTTTAGGATTTAACATTAATAGTAAAACAAGGTCTAAATGAGATTGATGATTAGAAATAATTATAGAAGGTTTTGAAAAATCTAATTTTTGCATATCTATATAATCTCGTTTAATTGTAATATTAACATAAACAATAAATTTAGAGAATATATAGATAATATAGCTCATAAAATATTTTTTTGACTTTTTTCTTATTGGTGTACAGAAAAGTATAGGCAATAAAGTTGTCATCGTTATAGAACCTAATAAAAATATAAAAAATGAACCTATAGATATTATAGAATTAACTAAATTGATAGGTTGAATTCTTTTGTTTTTTCCATTATTTATGATAAAATTAAAAAATAAAGGCAATATCGTATATGAAAAAACTAAAGCAGAACTAATACCAATAATTGAGACTATTGCAATTGATTTAAGTGCAGGATGTTCAGCTAATATCAAAACTCCAAATGCTCCTATAGTAGTTATAGCAGAAAGAAAGACTGATAATTTATATGAAACAAGGCTAACATTTCCGTATTTATAATTATCTATCAAACCACTCATTATAAATATACTATAATCAAGACCTAGTCCAAATATAAAACTTAAAACAATTACATTAAATATATTAAATTCAATATTAAAAAAGCCCATTAATCCCAAAGTCCACAACCAACATAATGCTACGGGTATAAAAGTTATTATTGCTATTTCAATTCTTCCAAAAAAGATTAACAATAAACAAAAAACGACTAACATTGATAATAATGATAATTTATTGAAATTTTCTTTTAGTATATCAAATAATTTATTTACAAAAATTTGTTTATCAAAAACAATAATACCCTCTATATTATTTAGTTTTTTTAGCAATTCGTTTTTATGCTTTAAATCAACCTTTAGTATAGATGCAACATAGTAAGTATTATTTGTAGAATTAATATAATTACTAAGAAAATTATTTTTAATTAATTCAAATTCATCAATTGAAACAGTTGAAAAATTTTTATCAAGCAATTTATAAAAATCATTAAAAGCTGATTCCTTAAAATGAAAAAGTTTTCCCTTTTCTGATATAGTTTTTTTTAATGTTTTTTTGTTATTTTTATCCCAAAACTTATTCCATTTATCAATCTTCTGTTGCTGCATATAAGCACTCATTATTAAATCTGATGCAGAAGATACAGCTGTTATTGTCGCATCTGAAATGAGCTTTTGAAATAAAGTCTTTTGTTGTTCACTTTTTCTTATTGCAGAATCGAGTATTGTATCCTGAGCTATTACATATACAGCGCTATTAGCTACGGAACTTATGCTTTTTAAATTATTTTCTGCTGTAGAAAGTTTTTTTGTAATGTAATTAAGAGTTCCAATATCACTATTAAATTTCAAATTTTGTGAACTAAAAATAAAAAAAACAGATAAAATCATTATTGATATTATTAAAATTTTATTTTTATCATAATTTAATCCTATAATTTTTTCCAAATATTTTGTTTTAAAATTAGGAGACTTTATATTAGCAACTTCTTTTAGAAAAAAAGGCATTATTACTAAAACAGATAATGAAGTAAATGTAATTGCAAAAGCAGCAAACATACTTAACTGTTTAATAGCTTCTGAATGTATAACAAATAAGCACATGAAAGTAGCAGATGTAGTCATACTACTAAGAAGAACTGGAAGAGCGATCTTCTTTATTGTATTTTTTACCGAGTTACTTTCTCTATAATGAGTAAAAGCATGTAATGGGTAATCAACAGAGATACCTATTAGTATAGCTCCTATTCCTAAAGATATTATAGAAATAGCACCATTAACAATAGACAACATTGCTAATGATAAAAGAGCTCCTATAGCAACTGGTAAAAATAATAATAAAATTACCTTAAAACGTCTAAAAAACAACCAAAATATTATAGACAAAAATATTATGGATATTGAAACTGTAATTATTATATCCTGCTTTATCTGGGTTGAGTTTGCTACAGCAACTGCAGTCCCCCCATAATATTCAACATTAATATTAGAAGATGTTTTTATAACATTAATCAGTGCATTATCTAATAATGTAATTAACTTACTATTCATCTTTGTATTATTTGATGGATAATATGGTTCGATAAATATTAGCAGATGCTTTTGGTCGTTAGTAAATATACACGAATTGTAAATAGTAAAGTTTTTGTCAATCTGAAAACTTTGAAGTTTTTTTAGAGCTAAAGGAGTTATACTTAAAGGATCATTGAATATATATTTTTTTGTTGCAATTCCAGTTGGAGAAATTAATACTTTTAAATTGTTTTCAAGTTTATGTTCTATATATTTATCATTAAGAAGAGATTGAATATGCTCATAATCTTTATCATCTAAATATAAAGGTAAATTATTGTATATAAAATCATAAACATCAAGAAATGTCTTTTCATTTATCTTAAACTTAATTTCTTTTATGTATGTAGAATCTTTTGATAATTGAGCGACTAAATTATCTGCTACCTCTATTAATTTATCTGGATTATTAGAAATACTATATTTAAATGATATGTTAAATATTATCTGACTGGCAAGTTTTGAATTGTTAAATGCTAAATTTAATTCATCTATTCTACTATCTTGAGGAACTATTGAGTTAATATTTTCTTCAAAATCTAATCTAAATAGGAAATACACCGAAACTATTAACAAACATGCAAGCATAATTAAAGAAGCAAGTTTGTGTTTATATAGAAAATTGTTTATACTTATAAAAAAGTTACCCATCTTATTTTTTTCTAAATAATTTTAATAATAAAAATGAAAATAAACCAAAAAAAACAGACAACATAAACGCAAAAACAATACTCCCTATAAGATATTGTTTTAAATTAGCCTTAACTCCTTCAATGCTTAATTCTACATCTACATTCCAACTCCCATTTTCCAGCACATAACTTCCCGTAATATAACTTAAATAAAGAATAATAGGTAACAATGGAGGGAAACTAATATTTGCAGCAAGAAAGAAAATAGCCTTATTTAATTTGAAAAAATGTGCTATTATAAAACCAATTATAAGCTGAAATCCCCATATAGGAACAATACCCATAAATACACCAAATGCTATAGAGGAAGCGATTATATGATTTGAAGTATTAACATCTAATATATCTTCTTTAATTATTTGTTTGAAAGTTTTTTTTCTGTATACATTAAGTATTTTTTTTGGGCGGTAATAAATTAGAGCCATTGTTACCAAAACAATATTTAATAAGCTTATTCTTAAAAAATCTTTAAAAGGACGAAAATGTGATATTCTATTTTCTTTTTCAGGGTAATAAACGTCTATAGGTACGCACAAAACATCAATATTTGCCCAAGAAGCTCTAACAATTATTTCTAACTCAAATTCATATTTGCCCGAAAAAAACTTTATTGATTTCATTTCTTTTAATGGATATAACCTATATCCTGATTGTGTATCGGGTAATTCAACACCAGTTTCTATATTAAACCAAAAATTAGAAAACTTATTTGCAAAATTGCTTTTAGATGAAATATTAGAGTTTTTAAGCGAGCGGGAACCTATGATAATAGAATTAGAATTACGATCAAGGGCTTCCAAAAAAACGGGTAAATCTTTAGCAAAATGCTGTCCATCAGAATCAATTGTAATAGCATAATTAAAGCCTGCATCTAATACATTTTTAAAACATGTACGTAAAGCGTATCCTTTTCCTTTATTTATTGGATATGAAATAATATTAATTGTCGAAAACGGTTTAATTATATCTAAAGTATTATCAGTGCTTCCATCATTAATTATAAAGATATCATCACAATATGGGATTAAATCTTCAATAACTTTTTTTATAAATGTAGCATTATTGTATGTTGGCATTACAATGCAACACTTTTTTTGCCTAAATATATTTTTACATTGATTTGCGTTATTATTTGAATTCACCTTTAAACTTTAGATATTTTATTTCGTCTGAATATAATAAGCCTGTAACTGATATTCTCCCCGTATCTGTATATTTATAATTAATAATGCTTTCTATTTGAGCTTTTTCAAGCGGATTATGCATTGCTAAAAATTTAACTTCACTTAATAGCTCTATCATCAAATTTATTTTTAATTCTTTTTTTAATATTTCTTTTATAATTAATATTTGGCAAACACCTGGTGTAATTGGGATATTAGGAAAATGTCCTTTATATATTAAGTTGTCTTTATTTAGTATAATACTTGCACGTATTTCACTATCTGTTTTGCTTATGATATTATATTTGTAAAGATCATTAATTAGCATTGTTTTGAACTTTTATTAATTTTAAGTTTATACTTAATCTTATTCTGCTATGGCTTATGTTTATTGAATCCAATAAATCTTCAGAATTTTTTACAATAGATACATTTATTGTTTTAAAAAAACCAGCTTTCTTATATATTCTGAAAACATCAAAATTCGAACGGTAAAAATAAAAATATTTATCCGAAAGATGTATGAATTTTAAAATTTTAAAATCATTTACCTCTTTTATTGAAATCTTATTTGTTTCTATTTTTGACAAATCTTGAACAATGCTTCTAAAGTCACTTTGCAAAATGTTTATTATCTGTTTTTTGTTAAAAAAGTCTTTA
>Ga0154552_1040_pt1 | contig 26466 bp, 9 predicted proteins | sample RifGroF2_FD_105695 | JGI IMG/M metagenome (GOLD analysis project Ga0154552, IMG submission 105695) | Bacteroidetes bacterium GWF2_29_10
TGATTGTTTTTTTTAATAGCTAAATTTCCACATGCTTTATACCTTCTTATATAAATTCGATTCCCATATACCAACAAATTTAACAATCAAAGAACAAAATAAAAAATTGATAATTTTTTATCCCAAATTAGTCATTAGAATTTTTTGATAATAACAAATTCAAATTAATAGCTCCGAAGGAGCGACACAATAATAACCACCTGCCAAGCGGGTGGCAAGCATACGTCTCCCAAATCCAAGCCCTAAAAGGGCGACACTAAAATCCCTTCTGACATCAGGGTGATAGAAGAACATGAGACGCCATCAATTGTTCTATTCTGTTTTTTCTAATGACTAATCTGGGTTTATAACTATAATTTACAACTATTTACATTCCAAATTTTCCAATGGTATACATCAGAAAATTTCAAAAATATTTAGGGCGTTTCTATAATGGACAATCTGGGTTTATAAGACGAGATCGTTGCAAGGTAACCTCTTCTATTTATTTGTAGCTAACCTAACAATAGTTTTGTGTGGGTTTTATATAATTGCAGATATTACTAATATTGACTCCTAATTTGCAGATAGAATATTTTAAATTATTTTCCATTATTAACTATATTTTGTAATTTTTATAATAATTTAGTATTAAGCACATTACGTGTAAATATCTAACAAAACATTGAAACAATTAAACAACATTATATAAAATCATTTTATCTAATAACCGTAACATTACCCATGTGATGGTGTTTTTTTCCCTCAATATCTTGAGTAATTATTAACCATACATATACTCCTATTTGAACTAGCTCTCTGCTACTTCGAACTTTTCCATCCCAAGGTTTATGGATATCATTGGTACAATAAATTTCTTCCCCAAATCTACTATAAATCCTCATCTCAAAATAATTTTCATCTAATCCAAAAATGATAGGATAAAAATAATCATTCAAACCATCTCCATCTGCGGTTATTGTGTTTGGAGCATAAAACATATATGTTTCCTTTACTTTAATTATTTTAGAAACGCTATCATAACAGCCATATTCATTTGTTATAAATAGATTAACAATGTATTCCCCTTTTTTATCATAATTATGTTTTGGATTTTGCATTATTGAATAATTATGTTTACCTAATAATGTATCTCCAAATGTCCAATAACAATATGTAGTGCCTATTGAAATATCTGTAAATTTTACTTCAGGATTGCTCGTTGTTACATCTTCTGGAAAATATGTAAAATCTGCTTCTGGATTAGGATATACTTCAACATAATTATTAAAAGCATACTTGTAATAACAACCGTCTGTGCCTTTTGTTTTAATAGAAACATCGAAAAAACCAGACTCATTATATTCATGGATTATATTATTCCCTATTCCAGATGTACTATCACCAAAATACCATTCTATACTATCTAATTTAATAAAAACCGACATATCTTCAGATACACCAAAGCTAACAGCCATTGGGACACAATCTTTAGATAAGGTTGGAATAATTTCAATAAATGGCTTTGATAATACTTCAATTTGGATGCTATCATAAATGTCATTTACACAATAATCTTTGATTGTAACATAAAACGTCTTATCTTTTTCAATATATATCTGTCTTGCATTGCTTTGCAAAGTATATCCATCATCCCATATAAATGTGTAAGGACCTCCACCTCCTCCTGAAACTTGTATATATATATTGCTCGTATCGTAATAACATTTAGGATTTTGACCATCTGTATAAATAAGAGATGTCATTTGGGGATATTGATTAATAAATATAGTATCTGAAACAATAACACAACCATTACTATCCGTAGCAGTTGCTATATATGAATTAAATTCATTAATAGGATTTACTGTTTGTTTATTTTCTAAACTGGAAGTATTACTCCATGTGTAAGAATATGGCAAAATACCTCCTTTTACATTAACCGATATTTCAACACTTTCATTTAAGCAAACGGTTTTAGAATTAGACGTTATAATTGTCATTTTTGTTGGTTCATTTATGGTTACACTTAATATTGTATCACATCCTAAAGAATCACTTATTGTTACTGTATAGATTCCAGCTTTTAAACCGACTGCTCTATAAGAAGTTTGCGATAAAGCATCATCCCACAAATAAGAATAAGCTCCACTACCGCCTTTTACTGCTGTAACTTTTGCACTTCCTGTTAATTCTCCTGCACATTTAATATGAATAACATTTTTATTTAAAATTGAAGCACTTAAAATATCTGGCTCGTTTATCGTTACACTTAAAATTGTATCACAACCTAAAGAGTCCTTTACTGTTACTGTATATGTTCCTGCTATTAATGTGGTTGCTCTGTCATTTTTTTGACCATTACTCCATAAATACTTATAAACTCCACTTCCTCCAGTAGCTTTAACTTTTACGCTTCCATCATTCCCTCCTTTACAACTGACTGCTTGAATATCTGAGGGAATAATGCTAGCTCCTAAAATAGTTGGTTCATTTATCGTTACACTTAAAATTGTATCACAACCTAAAGAGTCCTTTACCGTTACTGTATAAAAGCCAGCTATTAATGTAGTTACGCTGTCGCTTGTATGACCATTACTCCATAAGTAAGTATAAACTCCACTTCCTCCTGTTACTGTTACCTTAGCACTACCATCATTATTTCCATAACAACTTACTGCTCTAATATCTGCAGAAATAATGCTTGCTCTTAAAATAGGTGGTTCATTTATGCTTAAACTTAATATTGTATCACATCCTAAAGAGTCCATTACCGTTACAGTATAAAAGCCAGCTATTAATCCAGTGGCACTGTTAGTAGTTTGATCATTACTCCATAAGTAAGTATAAACTCCACTTCCTCCTGCTACTGTTATCTTAGCACTTCCATTATTTCCACCATGACAACTTACGGCTCGGATATCTGAAGGGACTGCAAAGCTTGCCACTAAAATATTTGGCTCGTTTATCATTACACTTATAATAGTATCACAACCTAAGGAATCATTGACAGTAACACTATATATTCCAGCTTCTAAACCTATAGCACTATCGGTAGTTTGACCATTACTCCATGAGTAAGTATAAACTCCGCTTCCTCCTGTAGCTGTAACTTTTGCACTTCCATCATTAGCTCCATTACAACTTACAGCTCGAATATCTGAGGGGACTGCAAAACTTGCATTTAAAACAGATGATTTATTTATTGTTACACTTGAAATAGAATTACAACCCAATGAGTCTGTTACAGTTATTGTATATATCCCAGCCATTAATGATGTTATACTGTTTGTTGTTTGACCATTGCTCCATTTTAAACTATAAGGTGGTGTGCCTCCATTGATGTTAGTTTTTATTGTTCCTTCGTAATCATTTAAGCAAGTAGCATTAGTTATTGTAATTTTAATAGATATAGGAGAATTAGGATGATCAATATGTATTTTAGACGAATCAATGCAATTGTTAGAGTCTTTAACAATTATATTATATTCTCCAGCAGAGATGTTTTCTAAATATGACTTAGTCTGATTGTTATTCCATAAGTATGAGTAAGGTTCGGTTCCCCCTTTTGCAATTATTTCTATTTTGCCATTTTGGCCTTCATAACAAAGAACATTTTTAATAATTGCATTAATTATAATTTTATTATGTACATTGATAACAATTTCGTCACTATTTGAACAATAATTGTTTGTTATAGTTAAGCTGTATGTAGTTTTTGTTGTAGGGCTTACTTGAATTTGTTTTTCTGTACTTCCGTTGTTCCAAATATAATTTTCGTTTTCAGTTATATTTTTAATATTAATGCTGCTACCAAAACATATATTGGTATCATTTCCGAGACTAATATTTGGAGTTTCTTCAATAAATACGACAATTTCATCTGTATTACTACAATATAAACTATTTACAGTAAGGGTATATGTGGTTGTTTTGGAAGGTTTTACACTGATTGAATCTTCTGTATTTCCTGTGCTCCATAAATAGGAAACAATAATAGAATCTTTAACAGCATAAAGATTTATGTGATTACTAGGGTTGTAATCACATATAAATTTATTTGTTCCTGCGTCAGCAATAGGGATATAAGCCACATTGATGGTAACAGTATCTATATTTGTACAATTATCAAGAGATACAGTAAGAATATAGGAGCTTGTTTCTGTAGGATTTACTAAAATAGAATCAATTGTATTCCCATCAACCCAAGTGTAGAAATAATTATTTGGGTTTTTAGTTTTTATATAAGTATTTGTTCCTTGACAAATAGTTTGGTCTTTAATGAAATTACTTATAGGACTTGGGTTAAGGAAAATTACTATATCATCTGTTGCTAAACACCCATTTATGCCTACGGTTATGGTATAGGTAGTTTCTTTTATTGGACAAATTGTTGTTGTGTCTGTATTTGCTCCGTTATTCCATAAATATTCATTTCCTCCTGATGCTTTTAGTAGGACTTTATATCCATTGCATATTGTTTGATCCTCTCCTGCATCTGCTATTGGTATTTTCCCAACATTTACATTTATATTTGCTTTAGTTGAGCATCCGTAATTATTTGTACCTGTAACAGAATAAATAGTATTTGTTTTGGGTTCTATGTTTATGCTATTGTTTATATCACCTACATCCCATTTATAATTCAATGCTCCTGTTACTGTAAGAGTAGTTCCTTTTCCTGTGCATATAGGGTTTTCTCCTGCTATAATTTTAACATCTGGTTTGGGATTTACTGTAACTGTGACGCTATCTATTGATGTAACACCTGTATTGGTGCCGATTACATAGTATTTAGTTGTTATAGTTGGAGATACCTTAATAGAACTAGCTGTATCTCCGTTACTCCATGAATATGATGTAGCTCCTAATGCATTTATGAATATAGTGTCGCCATTACAAATTGTTTGGTCGAAAAAAGCTTCAGTGTGATTATTGATTACATATATTGCAACATTATCTGTTGAGGTGCAACCATTTTTTACAACAGTAAGCTTATATATTGTAGATGTTGTTGGGCTAACACTTTCAATGTCTTTTACAGAACCAATGTCCCACGAGTATATTCCTCCTCCAGATGCTTTAATGCTTGTTATTTCCCCATTTTTAATAGTTTTATCACTTCCTGCATCTGCGTTGACTGATATTATATTAATTATTGCTGTATCTACATTAGAGCAACCACTGTATTTGTCGTAAACAGTTAGAGTGTATGTCGTATTTTCTGTGGGAGATACAACTAGATTTTTAGAGATACTTCCTGTGTTCCAACTATATGTTAATCCTCCGTATCCGTATAGGTATGCATTTGTTCCTTTGCATATTGTTAGATCATATCCTGCATCTGCTATAGGAGATGCAATTATTTTTACTATAACGCTATCAACAGTTGTGCATCCATTATGCTCAGCATAAACGTTGTATTTTGTTGTAGTTGTTGGTTCTACATTTATAGTTGTTGTTGTATCTCCAGTATCCCATTTGTATTTATTCCATCCAGAAGCAGATAGAGTAACTGTCCCTCCATTGCACGTCGTTTGTTCTTCTCCTGCATCTAAGTTTATTACTGTTATTGTTTTTTCAGTAGAACCAATACATTTTGAATTACTTCCATCAACAATAAATGTTGTTGTTTTTGTTAATTTGGCAGTTATACTCTCGTTTTCTTTTTTTGTATTCCACGAATATGTTAAGCCCCCAGATGCCTTTAGAGTTACTACAGTTCCTAAGCAAACAGTGTCCCCAAAATGATTAACATTCGTTATTATAATATTAGGAATATCATTAACTGTTACAATAACAGTATCAACAGAAGTAGCCCCATTTATTGTTCCTGTAAGTGAATAGCTGGTTGTTATTGTTGGTAAAACATTTATAGTTTGTTGAGTCTCGCCAGTACTCCAAGAATATTGTTCAGCTTTATTTGCTTTTAGATATGAGTTATCTCCTCTACATATTTCTACGTCAGGACCTGCATTTATGTTTTTATTTGGAGGTATTACTTTGACAGTAACACTACCTTCTGCTGTGCACGATTGAACTTTTGCTGTAACGTGATATTCTGTATTAGCTGTAGGAGATACATTTATATTGGAATCTGTAGAGCCATTATCCCAACTATAATTAAAGCCTCCTGAAGCAAATAGAGTTGTTGTATCTCCCACAGAGATAGTAACATCATTGCTTAAAAAAAGTGATAGAGTGTTTATTGCTGATATTTCTATGTTATCAGTTCCAATACATCCGTTTTTGTCTGTTGTTGTTACAGAATATGTTGTATTTTGTGTGGGATTGATGTATATAGATTTACTCGTTTCGCCTGTTGACCATTTTATATTTGGGAAATCACTAACATTAAGCATTGTTGAATCACCAATACATATAATTTGATAACCATTTATATTGGGTGTTGGGTTGTTTAGTACATTTATAATAATAGTTTCAGAAGCGGTAAGTCCATTTTTGCTTCCCGTAACTTTATATGTCGTCTTTTTTGAAGGAGATACTTTTATAGAGCTTGTTATTTCTCCTGTTTCCCATATATATGAATCAGCTCCACTAATTGTTAATATAACAGAGTCTCCTTTACAGATTGTGTCTTTATCTGCATTAACCGTAATTATCATGGTGTCAGGTTTAGCTAATGTGATTATTACATCATCAGAAGCAGTACATCCCCATTTATTAACAGTAACTGTATATGTAGTTTTTTCAGATGGGCTAACGGGTATTGTCATATTTTCTTGTCCATCACTCCAAATATATGTTCCTCCTCCGCTTGCTATTAATAGAGTCGATGTTCCTTTATTAATAGTTTTATCATCTCCCGCATTAGCTGTAACGTTATTTACATAAACAACAACCATGTCTTCTGCATTAGATGCTCCATTATACGCAGTAACATAATATGTTGTAGTTATACTTGGGCTAACATTAATGTTAAAAGAAGTTTCTTGGTTGCTCCAAGAATAAGAAGTCCCTCCAGATGCTGTTAAAGAAGTTGTTTCCCCTTTACATATTGTAACATCTTCACCTGCATCTGCTTTTATTTCTTGAGACATGCAATATAATTTTGAATTAACGTTTTTTATCTCTCCAAAAGCAAAACAATGAATTAAAAGAAGGCAAACAAATATTATTACTGTTTTTTTATTTAATGGCATTCTTATTTAATATAAAATAAATTGCTAAGTTAATAAATTTTAATAAGAATTGTAGTATAAGGTACATTAAAACATTTTTATAGTAAGACAAATACATTAACAAAAACAAACTCTATTGTTGTTATTTGAATAAGAATATACTTTAATAAGCTAATTCGAATATTACATTATTTCTTACCTTATCAAAGTGATATTCCCTTTCTTGAAAAATTGGTATCCGTCTGGGCAGGTAAGTTCAAGATAATATTTAAAAACAGCTGGATCTAGTAGTTTCCCATTATATGTTCCGTTCCAACCAATAGATTGGTCGTAAGTTTCAAATACTTTTTCTCCCCAACGATCGAATATTGATAGGTGGAAATCCCGTATATTAACACCTCTTAAGTAAAGGACATCGTTTTGATTGTCACCATTAGGGGTGAATGTATTGGGAATAAAGATGTATGGGTCATCACAAGTGGGTTCTATAATGTTTATTAGTATAGAGTCAATGAAAGAACAATTATATTCATCTGTGATTATTGCGTAGAAATATTTTGATTGAGATGGAGTTGCAGAAGGATTGAATATATCGTTTTGATTTAATTCATTATCATTTGTCCAAATATAACTGTATAGTTTAGATTGAATTAGATGTAGATTGGTGGAGTTTCCTTTAACGATAGTGTCATTGTCAGCGGTAATGTGTATGTCTGGAATACTAGAGTTTGTGTTTACTTCAACTGAAGAGTTTATATTGCAATTTCTAGAATCATTAGCAGTAACATGATATTTACCAGGGCAAAGATTTGTTGTTGTAGGATTTTCGTCACCATTGCTCCATTGGTAGCTGTAAGGAGCATTTCCTCCTAAGATATTGACAGAAGCTGTTCCGTCACATGCCCCAATACAATTAGCATTTGTTGAAGTTGCTATTATCGACATTGGAGTGGGGTTGTTAAACATTAAGTATGAAGAAGCAAAGCAATTATTATTATCTTTAATAGTTAAAGAATATATTCCGGCACAAAGATTTGTTATATTGTCTGTATTAGCATTATTGCTCCAAACGTATTGATATGGAGCTGTTCCTCCTTTAATGTTTGCTTTAATTTTTCCATTGCAATCATTAAAGCAAGCAGGTTCTTTTATGCCTGTAAATTCTATTTGCATAGTATCTGGTTTTGTAATTATTGCAATAGAATCTTTTTTGCAGCCATTATTATCATATACTGAAAAAGGATAGAATCCAGAAGAGAGTTCTTCTCGTTGATTGCCTTCAGTGCCATCTTCCCAAATGTATTGATATTCAGGAATTCCTCCGTTTGTTGTTAACTTAATTTTTCCATTATTTCCATTGTAACATTTAATATTTTCAGTTGTAATATCAATAGTTAGTGTGTGTTTTTCTTTGACATTAGCTGTATATTGTTTTGAACAGGCATTGTTATCATAAACTGTAAATGTGTAATTGCCAGCACAAATATTATATACATCGGCAGTAAATTCATTGTTTGACCATACATATTTGTAAGGTGTAATGCCCCCTTTAGTTTTAACACTTATTATCCCATTGCAAATATTACTGCATGTGGCATTATATGTCGTTATTGTTGACATTAATTCATCTGGTTGAGTTATTGTGTAGTTGATAGTTATGCTGCAATTATTTGTGTCTTTAACAGTAAGTGTATAATTGCCAGCAGATAGATTGTTAATGACTGTTGATGTTTGATTGTTGCTCCAAGAGAAGGTGTAATTGTTTTCTGTATCATGGATTATTTGAATACTTCCATTATTATTTCCTTTGCAATCAATGTGTTTAACTACATCATTAGTAATAATTTTGTTATTTACATTAACGATTATGTCTTCTTTTGCTGTGCAAACATCGTTAGTTGCAGTAATGGTGTATGTTGTAGAACTAATAGGCGATACAATTATTTGTTTGCCATTTTCTTTATTGCTCCATTCAAAAACAGAGGCATTAGCATCAATCTTAACATTAGCAGTATCTCCATAACAAATGGAATAATATTTTTGTCCTGATATTTCAATGTTTATATATGTAAGAGGAATAAATACTGAATCAATAATATAGCAAGAATTCAAACTAATAGTTACTTTCCAGAATTTATTAATAGAAGGAGTAATCGTTATGCTTTGAGTATTTTCTCCTGTATCCCATTTATATAAATCTCCTCCATTTGCAGTTAATAGAAGATTCTGATTCTTACAAGCACGAATAGTGTCATCTAAAGAACTTGTTGGTAAATTTTTTACAATTATTTTAAATGTGTCGGTGCGTTCACAACCAAAATTGTTTATTGATGTTAATATATGTGTTTCCGTTTGATTCGGTTTTATACTAAATATATTTCCTGTATATAAATTATCCCAAGAGTAAGTGTATATGCTATCTAATTTTAGTTTAAAGGAATCACCTTTACAGATACTATATTGCTTACTAATTAATTTTTCGGGAATATCTATGATGCTAATTACAACATTGTCACTAGCAGAACATCCTTGATTAATTACAGTTAGTATGTATGTTGAGGTATATACGGGTGCAACCTCAATTGAATCAGAAGAAGAACCATTGCTCCATAAAAATGTGGAGCCTGTTGGCCCTGTAGCTTTAATATAAGTGCTGCTTCCATTACATATAGTTTGATTATTTCCAGCATTTGCTGTAGGTATAGGATTAACTGTCACAATTACGTCATCGGTTCCTGTACAATTTCCTATGGACATTGTTAGAAAATATGTTTTAGTTGCATTTGGTTTTACGTTTATGCTCTGTATAGTATCATTTGTGCTCCACTTATATTTATTAGCTCCAGAAGGTGCAGATAGTTTTGTTGTACTTCCTTTACATATAGTTTGGTCAATTCCTGCATTTGTTGTAATAGAATTAGACACAGTAACAACAACTGTATCTTTATCATTGCACGAGCCATTGTATGCAGTTAGGTAATAATTAGTTGTTGAGTTTGGGTTAACTGTTATAATAGAATCTGTTTTTCCATTGCTCCAGCTATATGATGCTGCTCCTGTTGTTTTTAGAGTAGTGTATTCTCCTTTACAAACAGTAACATCTATTCCCGCATCAGCTATAGGTGTTGAATTTACAGTAATAATGATATCGTCTTTTGCTGAGCATCCATTTTGTTCGGTTGTAACTGTATATTTACTAGTCTTTGTTGGAGTAACACTTGTCGTATCGTTTTTGGCCCCATTACTCCAAGTATATGAGCTTCCTCCTGTAGCTTTTAAAGTAATTTTGGTTCCATTACATATAGTTTGGTCAATTCCTGCATTAGCATTGGGAGAAGGGTTTACAAAAATAACTACATTATCAATGGCGGAGCATCCATTTATTGACACTGTAACTGTATATGTGGTTTTTGTGGTAGGGATTACAGAGGTTGTATCTGTCTTTGCTCCATTATCCCAGGAGTAAGAATTACCACCCGATGCTTTTAGTGCAATTCTATATGCATTACAAACAGTTTGGTCTGGTCCTGCATTAGCGGTAGGAATTGAACCAACATTTATTGTTATATCAGCTTTATTTGTGCATCCATAGTTGTTGGTCCCCACAACAGAATAAGCAGTGCTTGTTGAAGGTTTAATAAAAATGCTACTATTTATAGAACCAACATCCCATATATAAGTATTTGCTCCTTGTGCTGTTAATGTAGTTCCACTTTGGGAACAAATAGTACTGGTTCCTGCAATTATTTCAACAGAAGGAATTGGATTTACAAAAATTACAACCGAATCTATTGTCTTTTTTCCTGCTTTTGTACCTGTGACAATATAAGTTGTGGTTATGCTTGGGGATACTTTTATAAAATTGGTTTTTGCTCCATTACTCCAAGAATAGGTAGTGGCTCCGATAGCCTTAATTATTGTTGTATCTCCTTGACAAATTGTATCATCAAAAAAAGCTTCTGTGTAATCATTGACAACATAAACAATAACTTCGTCTATATCAGTGCAGCCATCTTTTATTACTGCTACTTTATAAACAGTTGTTGTTGTTGGAGATACATCTTCAGTTGCCTTAGTTGATCCAAAATCCCAAGAATATATACCTCCTCCTGATGCGGTAATTATTGTGCTTTCACCCTGATTTATAGTAACATCGTTTCCTGCATCTGCATTTATAGGAACAATATTTACAGTAACGGTATCAATATCAAAACAACCACTATATTGTCCGTAAGCTGTTAATATGTATGTTGTTTTTACTGATGGCGAAACAACTAATAACGAATCATTACTATTTGTATTCCAAAAATAAGAAGCACCTCCATGTGCATATAAATAAGCATTTGTTCCTTGGCAAATAGTTAAATCATTTCCCGCATTTGCTTTAGGTGGATTTACTACGTTTACTGTCACACTGTCAACAGTTGTACATCCATTATAATTAGTGTAAGCGTAATATTTTGTAGTACTTGTAGGACTTACATTAATTGTTTTAGTTGTTTCATTAGTACTCCAACTAATATTGTCCCAATTATAAGAGGCACTGAGTGTAACATTTCCTGCTTCACAGATTGTTTGGTCAATTCCTGCATCAACACTAATAACTGTAATTATTTTATGCGCATACGTTACACACACATAATTAGAACCCATAACAATGTATTCAGTAGTGGTATCTGGGCTTACCGAGATTTTTACAAGTTTTTGTTTTGTATTCCATGAATACACATTTGCTCCTGAAGCACTAAGAATAATAGAGTTTCCCCCACATATTGTATCGCCTGTAGTTGAATTATTTGCTATTTTTAGATCTGGGACCCAGTTTACCTTTACAATTACCGAATCAATAGATGTTGCTCCTTGAGTTGTCCCAGTAACAATATACGTTGAGTTTATTATTGGAGTAATTATTATTGTATCATTTACTTCTCCAGTACTCCATGAGTAACTTTCTGCATTACTGGCAATTAAATATGTTGGATTATTAGCACATATAGAAAAGTCGTCATTTGCTTTAACACTTCCAAAAACAGTAATGATAACAGCATCCCTAGCAGTGCAACCTTTTGTTGTTCCATCAACAAGATAAGTCGTAGTTTGTTCTGGATTAACATTTATAGTTTCAGCTTTTTGACCTGTTGACCAACTATAAGTGTCTGCTCCTGTAGCTTTTAATGTTGCAGTTTCTCCTTTTGAAATTGTTTGATCTTCCCCTGCATCAACATTTGGCCCAATAGCAACTACTACAATTGTATCAAAAGAAGGAACTCCTGAATTATAACCAGTTACGTAATACGCAGTCGTAACAGAAGGACTAACTGATATTGTACTAGATGTGTATCCATTGCTCCAAATATATGATTCTGCATTAGCTGCGGTTAATATAATATTGTCTCCGTTACACATTCCTGTAGAATCATCACTATCCATTGGTGTGGAGCTACTGCCTCCTCCAACAAGAATATTTACAAATTCAGAAGGTTCATTTACATAAACAATTACATAGTCTGTAGCTGAACAACCTTGTACGCTTACTGTTACATAATAAGTAGTTGTAGTATCAGGACTAACTGTTAAATCTTGTCCAATTAGAGCTGTGCTCCAACTGTAAGTTAATCCTCCTGTTGCTGATAGTGTAATAGTATTACCTTTAATAATACCTACATTTGGTCCTGCATCAGCATCTACTTTTGATATAACTTGAATATTAAAAGCATCAGTACCAGTGCATCCGTTATAATCTGTTACTGTTACCGAATAAGAAGTGCTTAGAGCTGTGTTTGCATAAACAGGATTACTGAAATGTCCATTAGACCATTTGTATTTTTTATAAACTCCTGCATTAAGTTGAACTGAATCTATAGAACACACTATGTTCGGACCGTTTATTTTAGGAATAGGATTATCTACAACCGTAACCTTTACGTAATCTGTATTCGTAGCTCCATTCTTTGTTCCGGTTACCTGATACATATATGTAGAATTAGGACTAACAGTTGTTGTTTCTGTTTTTGCCCCATTTTCCCAACTATAAGAATCTGCACCACTTGCTTTTAATTGTACCGAGCTCCCTTTACATATTGTAACATCATCACCGGCATCAACATTTACAATGTTAGGATCTTGAATAACTGTAACAACTACTGCATCAGAATTTGTGCAACCTAGTTTTGTAACAGTAACAAAATAAGTGCTTGTTATATTTGGACTAACTGAAATTATTTTATTAGTTTGGTTATTATCACTCCATAAATATGTTCCTTCTCCTGTTACTGTTAACACTGTAGAAGTTCCGTTTTTTATTGTTTGGTCTGGTCCAGCATTAGTGTAAGGAGGAGATTCTTTGGTTATTTTAACGTCATCACTAGCTGTGCATCCATTTAAAGTAACGGTAACGGTATACACTTTTGTTTCTGATGGTAAAACATTTATGCTACTTGTTTTCTCGCCAGTACTCCAAGAGTATGTTGTTCCTCCTGTTGCTTCTAGTTTTGCAGGAATCCCGCAAACAGTTTGGTCTTTTCCTGCGTTTGCAACAGGGGGAGGATTGCAACCTACTTGACCAAAAGCAAGATTGCAAATAACAGTAAGTAAAAAGAATATGATTCTATAAAGTTTCATAAAGAGTTATTTTCTATATTGAAATAACTTGTAAAAATAACAAACTTTTGAATAACTAATTTGTTTTTTTAATATTTATTGTTTCTAAACATTAAGACAATATTTTTTTATAAAAGGTTGCAAAAAAAAATGAGAAAAAGTATTTCTTAAAATCTTAAATTTTACCTTATCAGTGTAATATTTCCTTTTTTGAATAATTGGTATCCATCTGGGCAAGTGAGTTCGAGATAATATGTATATACGGCGGAAGCTAATTGCTTTCCTTTATATGTCCCGTCCCAACCTACTGATTGGTCATAAGTTTCAAATATTTTTTCTCCCCAACGATCGAATATTGAGAGATGGAAATCTTTAATACTAAGGCCTCTCAAATAAAGCACATCGTTTTGATTATCACCATTAGGGGTAAATGTGTTAGGGATAAAAATATAAGGTTGATCGCAAGATGGTTCAATAACGTTTATCATTATGGAGTCTAAGTAATAACAATTGTATTGGTCGGTGATTGTTGCATAGAAATATTTTGATTGGCTAGGGTTTGCTGTAGGGTTGAATATATCTGTTTGATTTAGATCATTGTCATTTATCCATTTGTAAATGTATAGGTTTGATTGAATAAGATGAAGATTAGTGTAGCTTTCTTTAACTATCGTGTCTTTGTCTGTGGTAATGTGTATGTTTGGGATAGAAGAGTTCGTATTTATTTGAACGGAAGAACTAATACTGCAATTGCGAGAGTCAGTAGCAGTAACATAGTATTTTTCAGGGCAAAGGTTTGTTGCTGTTTGGTTTTCCTCTTCATTGCTCCATTTGAAGTTGTATGGAGGTTTTCCTCCTGTAATATTAGCATAAGCAGTTCCATTACAATCGTTAATGCAGTTTGCATTAATTGAATTGGTAGCAATGGATAATAGTGTAGGATTGTCTAGAGTTAAGAATGATGAAGCAAAGCAATTATTTTTATCTTGTATTGTTAATGAATAAGTTCCAGCACAAAGGTTCTCTATTTTGTCTGTGTTAACATTGTTGTTCCAAATATATTGATAAGGTATTGTGCCTCCTTTAACATTTGTTTTAATCTCTCCATTGCAGTCATTAAAGCAGGAAGGTTCTTTTACTTCTGCAAATTCTATGTATAAACTATCTGGTTGCGTAATTACTGCAAATGAATCTTTTTGACAACCATTATTGTCATATACAGAAAAAGAATAGGATCCAGAAGTAAGCTCTTCTCTTTTTTTCCCTTCTTTTCCATCTTTCCATAAGTATTGATAGTCGGGTGTTCCACCCATTGCTGCTAGATTAATCTTTCCCGTATTATCATTGTTGCATTTAAGGTTTTCAGTAACAATGTCAATTGTTATAGTATGTTTTTCTTTAATTGTTACATTATATTGTTTTGAACAAGCATTATAGTCATAAACGGTAAATGTATAATTGCCAGAGCAAAGATTATATATATTTGTAATAAACTGTCCATTTGACCAAATGTATTTATATGGTTCGATACCTCCCGTAGTTTGAACGCTGATTGTTCCATTGCAAAGATTATTGCATGTTGCATCATTGGTAGTTATTGTTGTTTTTAATTCTTCTGTTTGCAATATTTTGTAATCTGCGGTAGCCAAACAGTTATTCGAATCAGTTATAGTTAATGAATAATCTCCAGCACCTAAATTCTCAATTAATTTAGTATTTTGATTGTTGTTCCATGAATAAGTGTAAGGCTTTGTTCCTCCAACAACAATAACGTTTACCATTCCGTCTTTTTCTCCATAACATTTAATGTCATTTGTTGTTCCAAAGATTGCAATTTTTTCTGCCTGTTCAACTTCAAAATCTTTTGTGTAATAACATCCTATTGCATCGCTTATCGTAACCGAATATTTATTTGCAATAAGCTTCTCGATTTTGTTTGTGTCCGTAACTTCATTTGACCAATTATAATTATAAATTCCAGTACCTCCAATTGGCATTATATTTATGCTTCCAGTGCTGTCTCCATAACAAAGTACGTTTTGCACTATACTATTGCTTATAGTAATATTATCAAGCACTTTTAATGTGAATCCTCCTTTGTCATAGCAAACATTTTTCGTTACCGTTATAAAATATTTTGTATCAATTGAAGGAGCCAGTATTTGAATTGAATCATTTCTGCCATCGTCCCATAAATAAGTATCGGCACCTTGAAGTTTAATTGTCAAACCTTTTCCAATGCATATTGCTGTATCTTTTGGAAATGTAAAATAAAATTTAGGCTGAATATATACTATAATATCATCGCTTGCGGAGCAATTGTTTGCATCTGTAATAGTAACAACGTACAAGCTTGTTTCTGTAGGGCTTATTGTTATTTGTTTTTCTGTTGATAAAGTATTCCATAAATAACTTACACCTCCTTTTGCGCTAATAACAAAGGTATCTCCTTCACAAAGAGTTTTATCATTACCCAAATTAGCTAATGGAGTATTATTTACTATTACAACAATATCCTTATTTGCTGTGCAAGCATTCTCTGTAGCTGTAACTATGTATGTTGTTGTTTTAGTAGGGTTTACATTTATGATATTTGTTGTCTTTTTATTGCTCCATGTAAATACAGAAGCACTAGAATTAACAGTTACAGTTGCAGTATCTCCTTTGCATATTGTGTAATACTTCTCTCCTAATATTGAAGGTGTATTTTTGGCAATAACATACACAGAATCTTTTATATGACAGCCGTTTAAACCGATAGTTAGTTTCCATAATTTATCATAAACTGGTTGAATAATTATGCTTTGAGTGTTTTCTCCAGTTTCCCATTTATAATAATTACCACCGTTAGCGGTTAAAATTAAATCCTCATTTTTACATGTTTGTATAGTATCTGTTAATGTATTTACAGGTAGTTTCTTTACAATTATTTCAAAAGTATCAATACGTTCACAACCGAAATTATTGCTAGTTGTTAGGATATGTATTTGCGTGTTTGAAGGTTTTATGTTAAAGTTGTTTCCAGTATATATTCCATCCCATAGATATGAATATTTGTTTTCTAATAATAAATTAAAGGAATCATCTTCGCATATATAATATTGCTTGTTAATCATATTTTCGGGAATATCATTAACAGTAATTATAATATTGTCACTTGCAGAGCAGCCTTGATTAGTTACAGAGATACTATAGGTTGTTGTTTGAATAGGTGTAACTGTAATAGAGTTTGTGTATTTTGCATTGCTCCAAGTATAAGTATAGCCAGAATTAGTGGAAAGAGTAATTGTATTTCCAAGACATATAGAAGTATCGTTTCCTAAATTAACTTTAGGAGTGGTGCTAAATAACACAACCACCTGATCTGTTGCACTACAAAAGGCATTATTTACTGTAAGAGTATAAGTTGTTGTTTGAGTTGGTGTAACTTTTATAGAGTTTAAGTTGGTATTATTACTCCAAGAATAGCTTAATATATTAGTGTCATTAAATGCAGTAAAAATAAACTCTTTAAAGTTATTATCACAAACAGTTTGATTTGCTCCTGCATCTGCAGTTGGAACCAAAGCAACATTAACTACTACGCTATCTTGTGCGGTACATCCATTTAGATTTGCAGTAACAATGTAAGTTGTTGTTTTTGTGGGAGAAACTTTTGTAGAGTCAGATGTAGAGCTATTGTTCCATTTATATGAAGACCCAGGAGTGCCAATAGCTTTAATGTATGTTTTAGTTCCTTTGCAAATAGTCTGATCATTTCCTGCGTTGACAGTTGGTATAGGATTTACTGTTATAATTACATTGTCAGTACCAGAACAATTGCCTGTTGTCATTGTTAATTTATAAGTTTTTGTGATATTTGGTTTTACATTTATGTTTTGAGTTGTTTTATTATTGTCCCAGCTATATTTATCTGCTCCTGTAGTTGCTGACAATATTATGGTTTCTCCTTTACAAATAGTTTGGTCTGGACCAGCATTTGCGGGAATAAAATTAGATACAGTAATAATAACTGTATCTGCATCTATACATGAACCGCTATATGCAGTAAGATAATATGTTGTGTTTGTAGATGGACTAATTGTTATAATTGAATCTTTTTTACCATTACTCCAACTATAAGTTGTCCCTCCTGTGGCCATTAATGTTGTTGTATCTCCTTTACAAATGGTTTGGTCACTTCCTGCATTAGCAAGAACACTTCCAATGCTAACAACTACTGAGTCAATACCAGAACAGGCCATATTTTTTATAGTTGCAATATAAGTTGTTTTTGCAGTAGGCGAAACACTAATAGTTGCGGTGTATTTTGCGGGGGTTGTATTCCATGTATATGTTGTGCCACCTGATGCAATTAAAGTAGTTGGTATGGCACAAATAGTTTGATCTGCTCCTGCGTTAGCTTTTACTATTTTGTCAATGGTAATATTTATAGTGTCTATTTGTTCATTGCAATTACCATTTCCTACAGACTTTAAGTATAGGCTAACTTTTCCGTTTGTTTTATCAGTAGCAGAAAATGTATAAATAGGATTCATTAACGTATCATTAGAAAATGTTCCTGTACCTCCCGACCATTTTCCTCCTATAGCATTTTCAATTTTTCCTTTTAGTTGTAAAGTTGTTTCACTACTACATATTGTGGTATCATTTCCAGCATTTACGGCAATATATGTAAAATTCACTATAAGACTATCTTCTACATTATCTGAAACATACCACCAAGTGTTGATAGTTCTTTCATTTCCAAAATTATTGTAAGGAAATTTATGACAACCGTTCACATCAGAACAACCATTTAGTTCTGATGTTCCATCTTTTATATTACTATCGTCCCAATAGAGTAATGCATCTTTATTTGAGGTTATAGGTTTTATGAGCTTTACTTTTATTCCTTTTTTATTATTTTCAACATCAAAGATAGGTAAGTGTGTTAACCCATTGATATACTTTACGTATATTCTAATTTTGGTTCCTGTTGGGACTTTATTTCCAAGAGCGTCTAATCCATCCCATTCAACGCAATTTTTACCTTGTTTAAAATTTTCGATTTTTAATACATCTTTAGAATTTGTTTGATATCCAATAATACCGTTTAAATCAATTAGTACTTCGCCTTTTCCTTCTTTATTTACTGTAACATCAATACAAAATTTATTTGGAGGACAACCAGTAAGTTCAGTTGGAATAGAAATAGTACCTAAAGTTCCAGTTGGGAAGCAATTTGTATCGGGTTCATTTAAGAATATTTTATATTGAGGATATGTGTTATTTCCAGAAACGGACATCCTGTCTTTTTGAGGATTTCCTGAGTTAAAACATCCTGTAGCATTTGCTGAAATTGTGAATACTATTGGCTGCATTCCATTAAAATCAATAGAAGTTGTAATCATATCATCTGAATATACAAACAAAGTTCCATCAAATTCAGCTGAAGAAGAGGTAGCAGAAAAACTCCATGCCTTTGACCATATTCTTCCTTTAATAGGTGTTTTAGTGGTTTTATTTGCTACTGTAATGTCAAAAAAATCAAATGAAATTCCACTACTGCTAAATTCGATGTAATAATCGCCTGTCATTGTAGGTTCAAAAAATAAAGCATAATAACCCGAGCTTCCAACAATTTGAGCAGGTCCATTAACAGCTTGTTCGTATGTTTTTATATATCCTTCGCCATTAGTGGTTACATTTCCTGATTTAACAATTTTTCCAGAAGGATCTTTTATTTGGTAAAAGGCATTATAGGAATATTTATATCCAAAGTACACTATTTCATCTAAGTTACAAACGGTAATGTTTAGTCTTCGGTTTTTAGGGCAATTATAATTAGCAAAATATCCATATGAAGAGCTTCCTGTATACAGTTTATGTTTACTAGAGCTAGTTTGCATTATTTCTTTAGTACCCTCTGCAAAAGCAATGTAGTGGAACATTATAAATAAAATTAATATTATTTTATTTTTGTATACAAACATATTTTGCCTTTGTAAAATAATTTGCTAAGATAATAAATATTTAAATAACTTAATTTGTTTTTTTTAATATATTATAATAAAACCAAATATAATGTATTCAAGATCCACTTTTATCATTTCACTTTTAATAAAAAAAGTTTTAATTGTATTTTTTTAAATAATGTTTATTTTTTGTTTTATCCAAAATAACAATTTAAGTTGTGTTTAATTTCAAAAATAGGCACTTTTAGTCGGTCTAAATATATGTTTCTACGAGGGTGTAATATAAATCTATAACTTATTATTCTTAATATTTTTAAGAAGAGCAGAATTTTTGAGGAATTTGTTTTTTAATACCTTATCAGAGAAATTAGCAAATAAAACATTGTGAATATCTGTTCCCATAAAGTCTATAAAGCCTTTTCCTAATAATTGTATCGCATTTTTTTTTGCAAAAATATCGTAATAGCCAATTAATGAAAGAATATTCATTTGAAGCAAAACTTCTTTATCTTTTAGCTCTTCGTATGTTTTAATATCATTATTCCAATAATGATATCGCTCGGGATGAGCAAGAATCGGGTTATATCCTGCCAATCTTAATTTGAATAAAATATGAAAGAAATTTTGTGGGTATTGAAAATAAGGGAGCTCAATGAGTATATAATTATTTCCAAAAGTAAGAAGCTTTTCTGTATCTAATCGCCTTTCAAAATCATAATCAATAAGGTATTCTGCGGCATACTCTATCTCCATTTCAATATCTTGTTCCTTTAAAGATGTTTTAAGTAAAGAGTAAGCATTCTCTACTGTTTCTATAGAATTATTATAATGTTCGGTTGAAATGTGAGGTGTTGCTATTATCTTTTTAAATCCTAATTTCTTTAACAATAAAACAATTTCTATTGAATCAGCAACATCCTTTGCTCCATCATCAATACCTGGTAATATATGAGAATGTACATCCGTTGCTAAAAAAGAGAAATCACTTAAAGTTTTATTCTTACTAAATAGTGAATTAAAAATACCCATTAACTAACCTTTTAAATAATATTCTTTAAACCAATTTACTGTAATGTTAATGCCATCTTCAATCCTAACGATTGTTTCATAATCAATTGATTTCCTTGCTTCCGATACATCTGCGAGCGAATCTTTAATGTCGCCTTTACGCTCAGGCATATATGAAGGAGAAATGTTTTTTATGTTAAGAGAATCACCTATTAATTCAAATAGTCTATTTATAGAAGTAGTTTCGCCCAAAGCAACGTTTAATATTTTACCTTTTATTAAATCTTTATTTGCAAATAGGGATTTAATATTTGCTTGAACTGCATTTTCCACAAAAGTAAAATCTCTGGTTTGATTTCCATCACCAAATATTATTGGACTTTCATTCTTCAACAAAGAATTTACAAATAATGGGATAACAGCAGCATAAGGGCCTTCTGGACTTTGCTTTGGCCCAAAAACATTAAAGTAGCGCAACCCTATAATATCTATATTATACAAGTTGTTAAACACATGCGAATACAACTCACTAACGTACTTTGATACAGCATAAGGTGATAATGGATTACCTATAATTGCTTCTTGCTTTGGCAACAAAGCGTTATCTCCATAAACAGAAGATGAACTTGCATAAACAATTCGTTTTACATTGTTTTCCTTTGCCGATGTAAAAATATTTAATGTTCCATTAACATTTGCAAGATTTGTAGCAATAGGATTAGATATAGAACGAGGTACTGAACCTAATGCAGCCTGATGTATAACAAAATCAATTCCTTTAGTTGCTTCTAAGCAGGCCTGATAATCAGTAATATCTTCTTTTATAAAAACGAAATTACTTAATCCATCATGCATTGATATATTTTCAAAATATCCTGTTGATAAGTTATCTAAAACACGAACTTCCCCAACGCCATATTTTATTAGATAATCAACTATATTAGAACCTATAAATCCAGCTCCACCTGTAACCAAAATTTTATACTCACTTAAATCACATTTGTGAAAAGACTTTTCAAACATAATAATTTATTTTTCGTATTGCTTATTATAATAATTTTGATACTCGCCTGATGTTACGTTGTCTAGCCAAACATCATTGTTTAGGTACCATTCTACAGTTTTCTCTAATCCTTGTTCAAAATAAAGAGAAGGTTTCCATCCTAATTCTTTTTGTATTTTAGTTGAATCAATGGCATAACGAAGGTCATGTCCAGCCCTATCTTTAACAAAAGTAATAAGTTTTGCAGAAGTACCTTCTGGTCTATTTAATTTATTATCCATTATTTTACATAGCAAGACAATTAAATCAATATTAGTCCATTCATTATTGCCACCTATGTTATAAGTGTCTCCAATTTTTCCTTTATGAAATATCAAATCTATTGCACTTGCATGATCTTCAACATAAAGCCAATCTCTTATATTCTCTCCTTTGCCATAGATAGGTATTTGTTTGCTATTTTTAATATTGTTTATACTTAAAGGAATCAACTTCTCAGGAAATTGATTTGGCCCATAATTATTAGAGCAGTTTGATATCACTATCGGCAACTTATATGTATGGTGCCAAGCTCTAACAAAATGATCTGAACTTGCTTTAGATGCAGAATATGGACTACGAGGATCATAAGCTGTAGTTTCTTCGAACAAGCCCGTTTCTCCTAAACTTCCATAAACCTCATCTGTTGAAATATGATAAAATAATTTTCCATCAAAGTCATCTTTCCATATCTGTCTTGCCGAATTTAGAAGGTTTGCCGTACCCAAAACATTCGTATTAATAAACTCAAAAGGATTAGAAATAGACCTGTCAACGTGCGATTCTGCTGCAAGATGTATTATTCCATCAAAAAGATACTTGTTAAATAGCTCTCCTATAAAATTAGAGTCGGTTATATCCCCTTTTATAAATTTATAGTTTGCTTTATTTTCAACATCTTTTAAATTGTTCAAATTACCAGCATAAGTTAACATATCTAAATTATAGATATCATAATTAGGATATTTATTAACAAACAACCTAATAACATGAGAGCCTATAAATCCTGCTCCTCCTGTAATTAATATTTTCTTTTTCATAATTTGTTTTCTTTTTTACTTAGTTCTATTTCCCATTTCCATGAAGATAACACCATACTCTCTAAATCCCTTTTTGCATGCCAACCTAATTCATTATTTGCATAACTACTATCTGCCCATATTGCTTCAATATCTCCTGCTCGTCTATCTGTAATAACATATGACAATTTTAATCCAGAAACTTTCTCATACATTTCTATAATTTCTAAAACACTAAAACCTTTACCTGTTCCTATATTAAATGCCTCAAATGATTGTTTTGTTTTATTATATTCCAATCTTTCTAAAGCACTAATATGAGCTTTTGCTAAATCAACTACATGTATATAATCCCTTATACAAGTTCCATCTTTAGTGTTATAGTCGTTCCCATAAACACTTAGTTGATTTCGTTTTCCTATACCTGTTTGTGTTATGTATGGCAATAGGTTTTCAGGTGTGCCTAAAGGCAATTCTCCTATAAGAGCACTTTCATGTGCACCTATAGGGTTAAAATATCTAAGAGATATTACATTTAATGTTTTTGTTTTGACTACATCCTGCAATATCTTTTCACATAATATTTTGGTATTACCATAAGGAGAAAAAGACTCTACAATAGGGCTTGATTCCGATACAGGCAATATTTCTGGTTGCCCATAAACTGTACAAGAAGAAGAAAACACTATATTTTCAACTCCATATTTTTGCATACATTCCAATAGATTTATCAAGCCCGATATATTATTACGATAGTATTTCAATGGATTTTTAACTGATTCTCCAACACTTTTATATGCTGCAAAATGAATCACAGTTGAAATATCTTTATTTTCTTCAAAAAAAATATCTAGAGCATTAGCATCACAAAGGTCAATGTTGTAAAATTCCGGTTTTTTATTTGTTATCTTTTCTATTGAATCATTAACAAATGAATAGGAGTTTGACAAATTGTCTATAACTATAACATCACAACCTGCATTTTGCAATTCAACAACAGTATGTGAGCCAATATAGCCTGAACCTCCAGTAACTAATACTTTAGATTTATTCATAAATTTAAAGACTCCAATATTTCATTTCTTTTATTTTTCTTCTATATAGACCTTTAACATCCACCAATAAAGAATTAGGCTTTGTTATTGATTTAAAATAATTTTCATCAAAATTCATATATTCTTTGTGATTAACCGCAACGATAACTGCATCATAATCATTATCCATTTTCGGTGTTAATTCAAACCCATATTCATGCTTTAACTCTTCTGATGAAGCATAAGGGTCTACAACGTGTATTACTGTTCTATATTGTTTTAGCTCATTTATAATATCCACTACTTTTGAGTTTCTTATATCACTTACATTTTCCTTAAAAGTTGCTCCCATAATAAGTATTTTGGCTCCCTTTACATTTTTATCTATGTTAGCTAACATTTTTATTGTTTGCTTTGCAACGTAAGGTCCCATAGAGTCATTGACAAATCGTCCTGAATTTATAATTTGTGCGTGATACTTAAATTCTTTTGCTTTAAATGACAAGTAATAAGGATCAACTCCAATACAATGACCTCCAACTAATCCTGGATAAAACTTCAGAAAATTCCATTTTGTTCCAGCCGCTTCTAAAACATCATAAGTATTTATTCCCATTTTATTAAATATAATGGAAAGTTCATTCATTAAACCAATATTTACATCTCTTTGTGTGTTTTCAATAATTTTAGCTGCTTCTGCTACTTTTATTGAACTGGCTTTGAAAACTCCTGCTTTAACTACTAATTCATATGTTTTTGCAATAATTTCTAATGATTCTTCATCACAACCTGAAACAACTTTCAATATTGTTGTTATTGTATGTTCTTTATCTCCTGGATTTATTCTTTCTGGAGAATAACCAACTTTAAAATCTTTTATATATTCTAATCCTGACAACTTTTCTAATATAGGAATACAATCTTCTTCTGTTGCTCCTGGATACACTGTTGATTCATAAACAACGTAATCACCTTTTTTTAAAACCTTACCCACAGTTTCTGTTGCAGAAATTAATGGTTTTAAATCTGGCAAATTATTTTTATCTATTGGAGTTGGAACAGCTACAATATGAAACTTAGCTTCTCTTAACTCTTCTAATTTTGCGGTATAATGTATGTCGCAACCTTCAAATGCACTTGATGGCAATTCATTGCTTGGGTCAATGTTATTACGCATCATTTCTACTCTATCTTCTCTTATGTCAAACCCTATTACTTTTATTTTTTTTGCAAACTCTATTGCTATTGGTAAACCAACATAACCTAAGCCTATTACTGAAAGTTTTGCTTTGTGTTCTAATAAATCATCATATAAGTTGCTCATAATTGTATTTTTTTTAATTTTTAAGTAGTTTTATTTTAGTTGCAAATCTACAAATTTTTTTAAAAAGAATTTGCAAAAGCAAACATACAAAATCTATTTTAAAAAAATGAGTTATTTTTTAGCAATCATTAATATACTTTTTGTTATTTTGTAAAAAAATATTTCAAACAATGACAAAATTAAGCGTAAATATTAATAAAATAGCTACATTAAGAAATGCAAGAGGAGGCAATAATCCAGATTTAATTAAAACAGCGATTGATTGTGAACGATTTGGGGCAGATGGAATAACTGTACATCCCCGACCAGATGAAAGACACATCAGATACAAAGACGTGTATGATTTAAAAAAGATAGTAAGCACTGAATTTAATATTGAAGGATATCCGTCCGAACAATTTATTAATTTAGTATTAGATATTCAACCAGACCAAGTAACATTAGTGCCTGATCCGCCTGATGCAATTACATCAAATGCAGGATGGGACACTATTAAAAATAAAGAATTTTTAATAAAGATTATTAATTTATTTCAACAAAAAGGAATAAGAACTTCTATTTTCATTGATACTAATCCTGAAAATATAAAAGCAGCAAAACTAACGGGAACTAATAGGATAGAACTTTACACGGAACCTTATGCCTCTGAATACACGAAAAACAAAGAAAATGCGATTAAAGACTTTGTTAATGCAGCAAAAATCGCTCAAAATTTAGGAATAGAAATTAATGCAGGACATGACCTTTCTTTAGAAAATCTCAAATATTTTAAAAGCAACATCCCTTTTTTGAAAGAAGTTTCAATAGGGCATGCTTTAATATGTGACGCAATATATTTAGGTCTAGAAAACACTATACAACTATATAAAAGAGAGTTAGCTTTTCTTCCACAAGCAAGTGGTTACTAAGTACCTAAAATAATGTCCCTCCTCTAGAGTTTTTTTTAATAAATGGGATTTATTTAGTTGTTTTTTTACAAAATTAATATTTAACTATTTTTTGAACTTTTAGTATGTTGTTTTTAATGTCAACTATTTTTAGAAGATATACACCCGGAGTAAGGTTTGCAATGCTAAATACGTTGTCTTTATTCTTGATGTCTAATTGCATTAAAATACGTCCGTCAATGCTGTAAACATAGACAGCATGTGGTTTAACGCTAGCATCCAAAATTCTAATTATTAACTCATCGTCTTTAACGGAAATAATAAAGCGAGTGTCTTTGTCTAAATTCTCTCTTATGCCATCTATTAAATCCATTATAGCATTGGCTCGTTCTATGCTTTTATTTGTGCCATCTGAGGCTTTGTATCTGAAAACAAAACGTCCAGAAGTTGCATCAGGAATATATGAAAGATTAT
>Ga0154552_1042_pt1 | contig 26072 bp, 22 predicted proteins | sample RifGroF2_FD_105695 | JGI IMG/M metagenome (GOLD analysis project Ga0154552, IMG submission 105695) | Bacteroidetes bacterium GWF2_29_10
AATCTAAAAAAATAGTGAGATTTAATAACAAAATTATTGAATCGTGATTATTACAACGGTCTCAAATTAGGTTTTGAATATTAACAATTACTGAAATTATATAATAATGATACTTTAGATATAATTGCTGTTAATTTTTATTGTTATATAAAAATTGTCTAAATTATTGTAATATAAATAAAAAAAATATTGTAAAATTATTTGATCAACGCGCAACTCTTTCTCATGAACACATAATCACTTGCTTTAAATTGTTAATAATGGCAATTATTTAATTAAAATATTTATAGATAAACTTAAAAATACAATCTATTAAAAAAAAGTTAAATATATCATGTTCTCTTTTTCTCTTACAAAAATAATTTACACAAACATCCATATTTTAAAAGGATTACAAAAGGGTAACAGAATTTTTATAAAAAATATTATTTAATGTAAAGAAAAATAATTTTGTTTTATTAAAAAATAAATGTATTTTTGCAGAGTAAATTAATTTTAAATAATAGATAATTAATTATTGTGTTGATTAAAACTCGTAATTAAATTACGAAATATTTTTATAGAAGTTATTTGTTTATTTAAGATCTTTGTAAAGTAAAAGTTTCAATATTTATTAATAAATTAAAAAAAGAAAAAGCTATGTATGATATGCAAAAATTAGATATTGCCAAAATAGAAAGGCTAATTGGCAAGCTAAAAACTGTCGCAAATCCAACAAGAGTTGAGATTATTCGATTATTAAGTGAGAAAGACACTCTTTCTGTAACTGACATTTACAAAACAATTAACTTGTCACAAGCTATTGTTTCGCATCATTTAAAAGCATTAAAAGACGCGGGAGTATTAGCATCAACAAGAAAAGGAAAACAAATTTTCTACAGAGTCAAATATGACAAATTTGAAAAATTAATGGATTATGTAGAACAATTAAATAAGGATTTCTAAATCATATTAAACTTTAATATAGTTTAGAATTAATTAAAGAGAAAGAGAGTATTTTCATACTCTCTTTTTTTTTAATTTGTTATTTTAAGTATTTTTGCAAAAAAAATAAAAAGAATTGTATTACAAAGACTACTACTACAGAAAAATATCTAAGCGAAAAAGAAAACAAAGATTAATAAGAATAATAATTTTACTTCTACTTATATTATGCTTATCATTCATTGGTATTTTTATATTTAAAAATAGAATTTTTAAATATTACTTTAGTCAATCAATTAATAAAATTGAAAACAAATATCCTATAAAAATAAAATTCAGGAATTGTAAATTTATAGGATTAAATACTATATTTTTAGAAAATTTAAATATTAGATCTTATGGAAAGTACAATCTTTTAGATATAAAGAAAATTAAATTAGAATTTGATTTTTTTAGTATTTTGTTACTGAACCCTCAAATTAAATTATTTGAAACAGAGAATCTTTCTTTTTATATTATAAAAACACATAAAGATAACAATTTTGATTTTTTTTTCAAACCTAAAACAGAAGAACAACCAAAACAATATTTGCAAAATACAGACTATGCTTATTTTGTAAATCAAGTTGTAAAAACTTTTTTTTACAACACTCCAGAATATGTATCTTTAGTTAATAGCAATATAAATCTAAAACAAGACTCACTTTTTCTTAATGTATATAGTAGTTTTTTTTCAATTAAAAACCACAATATATACTCCAAAATAAACATTTCATCAAAAAACAATTCTACAGAATTACTTATTAAAGGTAAAATTATAAATGATGATAATAATTTGTGCTTCAGCATATATTCTGATGACAAAAAAGAAGTTTCAAAAAAATATTTTCCTTATTTACAAGAAAAATACAATTTAAAATTTTCTTTTGATACTTTAAATATCAATTTTCATAAAAATAGTTATGATAAAGATGTGTTAAATATTTCGGCTTTTATGAAGTTTAACAACCTTATTTTTTTTCATAAAAGAATTGCTTTGGAAGATGTGTTTATAAAAGAGCTTAATGTAAACATAAATACAAACATAAATGCAAATTCTATAGAAATAGATAGTACTTCAGAAATAAAAATTAATAAATTAACATTTAACCCTTATGTAAGTTATCAAATATATCCAAAACAATCTATAGTTTTCACAATTAATAAGCCCTTTTTTAATGCCATGGATTTATTTACATCATTTCCTAAAGAACTTTTTCAAAATTTAAGAGGTATAGAAACCTCAGGGGAACTAAATTATAGATTATTTTTTAAATATGAGCAAGCAAAATTAGATTCCTTAGAGTTTAGCTCTACTGTAAAAACAAAAAAATTTAAAATACTAAAATTAGGAGAAAGTAATATAAATAAAATTAATGGTTCGTTTGTTCATCATGTTTATGAAAATGATAAATTAGTAAGAGAACTAGACGTCTCTGATAACAATCCCAAATATGTGAAATTAGAAAACATTTCGAAATATTTGCTAGATGCCGTTCTTACGTCTGAAGATGGTCAGTTCTTTTGGCATAGAGGATTTAATGAAGAAGCTTTTAGATTATCAATTATAAAAAACATAAAAGAAAAAAGATTTGCAAGAGGTGGCAGTACAATAAGTATGCAATTAGTAAAAAACGTTTTTTTAAATAGAAATAAAACTATTGTTAGAAAATTAGAAGAGGCATTAATCGTTTGGTTAATAGAAAACAATAATATAACAAATAAAAAAAGAATGCTTGAAGTTTATTTTAACATAATAGAATGGGGTCCTAACATTTACGGGGTAAGCGAAGCTGCTGATTATTATTTCAACAAAACCCCTCAAAATATTGATTTAAAAGAAGGTATTTTTTTAGCATGTATTGTTCCAAATCCTAAGAATTTTAAATATTATTTTGATAAAAATGGTTTTTTAAGACCATTTATGGTGGATTATTATAAATTTATATCTAAGAAAATGTTCTCGAAAGAATATATAACAAAAGAAGAATACGAAGAATTATTGCCTGTCGTAAACATAAGGGGTAAGGCTAAGGAATTGCTAAACATAAATACATCGGATGTTATTTTAGACCATAAAACTGATATAGAAAAAATAAATTTATATAATAATTTTTAAAAAAATATTAAAAACTATTTTTTTATTAAAAAATTGTTATTAATATTGCACCTTAATTAATGTAAAATGTCAACTTTAGAATAAAAGTTTATTTTTATATCTAATGATTTAATTTTTAATAATTTATGAATATGAGAAAAATATTTACACTTATTGTTAGTTCTATGCTTATAAGCTACTGTTCTTTAGCCCAACAAGAAGCACAATTTAGTCAAAATATGTTTAATCAAATGGCAATTAATCCTGGCGTTGCAGGAAGTACTAATTCTATTTGTGCTACAGCCCTATATAGACAACAATGGGTTGGATTTAAAGATATTGATGGAAATAAAGGAGCTCCTGAAACGATGATGATTACAGCTCACGGGCCTGTAAAATTACTAAAAGGAGGCTTAGGTCTTGGTATAATGAGTGATAAATTAGGTTTTGAAAAAAATCTTGGTGTAAAATTATCTTATGCTTATAGACTTGCGAATTTATGGACAGGTAACCTAGGTATAGGTTTACAAGTTGGATTTTTAAATAAATCTGTAGATTTTGATAAGTTTAAACCTATAGAGTTAGATGATCCTTTACTTTCTACTAAAGGAAGTCAAAAAGATATGCTTACAGATTTAGGATTTGGAGTATATTATAGTATCCCTAACAAAATATATTTTGGTCTTTCATCTTCACAATTAATCGAAAATAAAGGGGATTTTGGAAAAGCAGAAATATCATTAAAAAGACATTATTATGTTACAGCAGGATATAATTATGCACTACCATCAAATCCTTCATTTGAATTAGAACCATCATTTTTTATAAAATCAGATGCAACGTCAACACAAATAGATTTAAACCTTTTAGTTGAATACAATAAGAAATTTTGGGGAGGTATTGGTTATAGAACAACAGATGCTGCAGTTGTTTTAATTGGTATAAATTATAAAGATTTCCGATTTGGTTATTCTTATGATATAACAACATCAGCAATGGGTAAGAATGGCAGAAGTTCTGGATCACATGAAATAATGCTAGGTTATTGCTTTAAAATTCAGAAAGATGCGGTTATTGAAAGTAATAGAAATGTTAGATTCTTGTAATTTTTGAAACTATTGTTAATATTAAAACGTTAAAATGTCTAAATTCGTTTCAAAAATAGTACTCCGGTTAAACCGGTTAATTTAAAAAGAAGTAAATGAAAAAACTATTTTTATTATTAATAACATTATTAATATTTGGTTGTCAAAGTTCTGATATGGGACAATTAATAGGGGTACAGGGAAGACCTGAGTTCTATCAACCTGATCCTTACGGAATGTTGTTTATACCAATGGGCAGTTATAACATGGGACCTAGTGATCAAGATGCTCCGTATGCAATAACAGCTCAATCAAAAACAGTTTCTGTTCAAGCATTTTATATGGATGAAACAGAAATAACAAATAATGAATATAGACAATTTGTTCAATGGGTTTTAGATTCAATTGCACACAATTTATTAGGAGAATCAGGTAATGATGCTCATTTTGTTACAGAGAACCAATATGGAGAAGAGCTAGATCCTCCTTATTTAAATTGGGATGAGGAAATAGATTGGGAAAGTGATGAAGGAAGAGAAGTTCTTGATGAATTATATTATCCAGAACAAGAAAGATATTATAGGAGAAAAGAACTAGATAAAAGAAAATTGATGTTTAAATATTATTGGATTGACTTAAAAGCAGCATCTGCTAAATCTACAAGAGATTTAGATTTAGGTTCTGGAATAAAAAGTCATAAAGATAGATCTTTGTATATAAGAACAGATATTATAAATGTTTATCCAGATACTTTATGTTGGATTCATGATTTTACATATTCTTATAATGAGCCAATGGCAAATATGTATTTTTGGCATCCTGCTTATGATAATTATCCAGTAGTTGGTGTTAATTGGAAACAAGCTAGGGCTTTTTGTATATGGAGAACGCAATACATGAATGCTTTTCAAGATGCAAATGAGGATCCTTATGTTCAGGATTTTAGGTTACCCACAGAATCAGAATGGGAATGGGCATCAAGAGGTGGATTAGATTTAAGTCCATATCCTTGGGGAGGTCCTTATATAAGAAATAGTAATGGTTGTTTTTTAGCAAACTACAAACCTTTAAGAGGAAATTATTTAGATGATGGGGGTTTTCAAACTGTAGTTGTTGCTCATTACCATCCAAATGATTTTGGTTTGTATGATATGGCTGGAAATGTTGCAGAATGGACATCTAATGCTTTTGACGAATCTTCATATAATTTTGCTCATGATTTAAATATGGATTATGTTTATGAAGCAAAAGATTCTGAAGCAGATGTGTTTAAAAGAAAAGTAATTAGAGGGGGATCGTGGAAAGATATTGGATATTATATCCAAAATGGAACAAGAACTTATGAATATCAAGATACTGCGAAAAGTTATATTGGGTTCAGATGTGTGCAAACGTATCTTGGACGTGATAAAAAAGATGGTCCTGGAGCATCAAATATTTATAATTAAAAAAATTACAATAAATTTATTAACTAAAACTTAAAAACATTTTAATATGGGAATAACAGAATTAACCGAAAGTATGGGTTGGAAAAAATTCATGGCAAAATTATACGGTTGGGGAGCATCAGTAGTTATTATTGGGGCTTTATTTAAAATTCAACACTGGCCTGGTGCAGGTATAATGCTAACAATAGGACTAGGAACTGAGGCCTTAATTTTTTTCTTTTCAGCGTTTGAACCTATGCATAAGGATTATGCAGCTGTTGACTGGACAATAGTTTATCCAGAATTAGCAATCCCAGAAGAAGAAAGAGAAGATGAATCTGGACATGGTAATAAATTGGCAAAAAAAGATAATAAAAAAGGATTAACAGCAGAATTGGACAAAATGTTAGAAGATGCTAAAATTGGACCTGAATTAATAAAAAGTCTAGGAGAAGGATTAAGTAATTTATCTGTTAATGCTAAAAATATGGGAGATGTTAGCAAAGTAGTTGTAGACACAAATGATTTTTCAGATAAAATAAAAAAAGCTTCCGTTTCAGCGGAACAATTAGATAAAGCTTTTTTATCAAACTCTCAAGCAATAAACAAAGAAACAGAAGTAACAAATGCATTTGCTAGTAGCTTAACAAAAGCAGCAGATGACGCTAAGAAATTTTCTGAAGTAACAAACCTTAACTTAAAAACTACTGAAAGTTATGCAAATAATATGAATGAAGCTGTAACTTCTTTAAATGGCTTAAAAAGTGCATATAAACAAGCTACTGACGATTTAATGAAATCTGCTAAAGCTATTGAATTTTCAGGAATTGATGGGCAATCTTATGGCAAACAAATCCAAATTATTTCTAAAAATTTAGAAGCATTAAATTCTGTTTATGAACTACAATTGAAAAGTGTAAAAACTCAAGTGGACAATACAGATAAAGTAAATGAAGGTGTAAATAAATTTATGAGTACATTACAGTCTACTTCTGATGATACTCAAAAATTCAAAGATGAATTAATGAAATTAAATAAAAACATTGCTGCATTAAATAATGTTTACGGTAACATGCTTACAGCAATGAGCATTAAAGGTTAAATTTAAAAAAATAGTTTCGTTAATTTAGTAAAATTATAATATATTATGGGACACGGAAAAGAAACCCCAAGGCAGAAAATGATTGGTATGATGTATTTAGTGTTAACAGCATTATTAGCACTAAATGTATCAAAAGATATTCTAAATGCCTTTGTAATAGTTAATGAAGGGATTATGACGACAACAGAAAATTTTTCTGCAAAAAATGGAATTATTTATAATAATTTTCAAAAAGCTCTTTTAAATAATGAAGTTAAAGTTAAACCTTATTTTGAGAAAGCTATGAAAGCAAAAAAGCTTTCAGAAGAAATGATTGCAGATATAGTAAGAGTTAGAAGTATAACAATTGCTGCTACAGAATTTGGAAAAAAAGATGAAGCAACCATTAAAATATGTGACACATTATCGTTATCTTTAGTTTCGGCAAAAGATAATTATGACACTCCTATGAATGTTTTATTAGGTGCTAAAGATGAAATTCAAGGAGATGGAGAAGCATACAAATTAAAAGAAGCTCTAGATAAATATAGAGACAATATGCTCGCATTACTATCTGAAAAAGATAGAAAATTAGTGAAATGGAGTATAATTACAGACGATGCAATGCATAAAGAATTAGGGCAAATGAAATCATGGGGATTTATTAATTTTTATCATACGGTATTAGCAGCAGATGTTGCTATATTAAACAAGTTAATTGCTGATGTAAAAAATACTGAATCTGATATTGTTGCACAAATATATTCATCTATTGATGCTGGTGATTTTAAATTTGACCAAATAGCAGCTAAAGTGATTCCAAAAAGCAATTATATTATATCTGGAGATAAATATGAAGCAGATATATTTGTTGCTGCATATAGCACAACTGAAAATCCTGAAATAGTAATAGGAAGTAGTGTTGATACTGTTAATTTAACAATAGGAGGAACACCTACACCTGTTGAAGCAATTGAAGGTGTAGGAAAATATCAAGCAGGTGCTTCAGGAGAAGGAGAAAGAAAATATGGAGGTTTAATTAAAATTAAAGCTCCAGATGGTTCTGTTAAAGCATATCCATTTAAAGGAGAATATATTGTAGCACGTCCTTCAGCAACTATTTCTCCAACAAAAATGAATGTATTTTATGTAGGAGTTGATAATCCTGTTTCAATTTCAGTTCCTGGAGTTCCATCAGAGAGTATTATCCCTTCAATTACAGGAGGAGGAACAATTAGGCCTAGTGGTCAAAAAGGAGAATATATTGTTAGAGTTTCAACTCAAGGAAAATGTATGGTAAATGTATCTGCAAAAGTAGGAGGTACAAATAAATCAATGGGAGGAATGGAATTTAGAATAAAAAATGTTCCAAATCCTGTTGCTATGATTGGAGGTAAAAGTGAAGGAACTCTTAAAAAGAATTCACTTATTGCAGCTGGAGGAGTTATTGCAAAATTGGAGAATTTTGATTTTGACCTTAAGTTTGATATTGTTTCTTACGATATGGTATTACAAGTAGGAAGTCTTGTAGCTACAGAATCTGGACGAGGTGCAAGATTTACAGACAAGATGTCAGGATTAATGGGAAAAACTACTAAAGGACAAAAAGTTATCTTTGAAAAAGTTAGAGCAAAAGGTCCAGATGGAACTGTAAGAGCTTTAAATACTATTGTATTTACCATAGAATAATTTTTAGTTATTTTTTACTAAAATATAAAAAGGATGAAAAATTTATTTTTAAAATGTATTTGTTTCTTTGTATGCTTTGTTGTATTGAAATTAAATTCTTATGCACAAGTATTAGATGCACCACCGTTAAATGGTGTTTACGAAAGGAAAAATACTCCTACTCGTAAACCAATACCATACTGTAATTTGAGAGAGGCTGATGTTATGTGGACAAAAAGGGTATGGAGAATTGTAGATATGAGACAAAAAATAAATCATCCTTTATATTATCCTACAACACCTATTGGAAATTACCAAAATCTCATGTTAAATTTAATGGATGGTATTTTAAAAGAAGGTTCTATTACACTTTACAATATTAATGTTTCTGCCATGTCAGATGATAATGAATTTAACATTAGATTATCAACAGAAGAAGCTAAAGAAAAGTTTGGAACAAAATATGATACAACTGTTCAGGAGGATATTGAAACAGGCCAAATGGTTCAAAAAGTTTTAGAAGAAAAGTTTGATCCAGGTACTGTAAAAAAATTCTTAATTAAAGAAGATTGGTTTTTTGACAGACAGAGATCCGTCATGGATGTCAGAATTATAGGTATTTGTCCTTATTCTGCAAGAAATCTGGGAGATATAGAAGCTGATGAGCCTATTGCATGGATATACTTTCCTCAAGCAAGAAATATACTTGCATCAAAAGATGTTTTTAATAGAGCTAACACAGCAGAGAGACGAACATTTGATGACATTTTTATGAAAAGAATGTTTGATAGTTATATTTTTGCTACAGAAAATGTTTATAATGATAGGACTATAGCGGCTTATATAGGAGAAGATGGGATTGATCAATTACTAGAATCAGATAAAATTAAAAATGATATATTTTTAATTGAACATGATTTGTGGGAATTTTAATTATCAAATTAAAGAATTTAAAAGAGGCTGTTAAAAATTTAACAGCCTCTTTTTTTTTATAAAAACAATATCCTCTTTAATTAGGCAACATTTAGATTTTTTTTATATTTTTGCATTATAAATTTTTATTCAACTATGAAAAAATTTCTTTTTTTTTTAATAACTCTTGTTATAATAAATAATACATATTCTCAAGATTATAAATCAGGAATAGGAGTTAGAGCTGGTTATTCAAATGGAATATCATTTAAAAGTTTTATTTCAAATAAAAATGCTTTAGAATTTTTTGCAACAAATAGATATGGTGGATTTGCACTAACTGGGATGTATTTATTTCAAGATCAATCAGTAAATCCTTTTGATGTTGAAGACTTGTCTTTTTATTATGGACTTGGAGCTCATGTGGGTTATTATGATAAGGATAGATATTATAGTTTCAATTACATAGTTAATGACCAAGTTTTCAACTTAGGAGTTGATTGTGTTTTTGGTGCAGAATATAAAGTTCCGACAGTTCCAATAACGTTGTCCATTGATGTTAAACCTTTTATTGATTTTATTGGTAATGTTAGATTTTTACCTTTAGATTTTGGAATAAGTATTAGATATGTTTTTTAATTATAATGATAAATTCGTTTTTAGATACGCCCATAGAATATTTAAAAGGAGTTGGGCCTGCTAAGGCAGATTTATTAAAAAGTGAATTAGGCATATACAATTTCTACGATTTAATTAATTACTTCCCTTTTAGATACGTTGACAAGAGTAAATTTCACAAGATTAGAGATATCTATAATGAATCTTCTTATGTGCAAGTAATAGGTCAAATTACGCATATAGAATTAGTAAACAAAGGACGTCAACATAGATTAACAGCTTTTTTAAAAGATAATACTGGCGTTATAGAGTTGGTATGGTTTCAAGGAATAAAATGGATAAAAGAACATATAGTTAAGGATAAAGAATATATTATTTATGGTAAACCAAATAATTTTAATGGTAAAATAAATATTGCACATCCAGAGATTGAAATTCTATTAGAAAGAGAAAAGAAAGATTTTGAATACCAAGCATTTTATAATTCTACAGAGAAATTAAAGAGCAAAGGTCTTGATTCAAAAGGAATTCTAAAATTAATATGTAATGTTATTCAAAATACTGAATTTAATGTAGAAGAAACTCTTCCCTTATACTTAAGAAAAGAACTTAATCTTTTAAATCTAAAGGAAAGCATTATAAACATTCATCTTCCTAAAAGTATAGAGTTACTAGAAAAAGCAAAATTTAGATTAAAATTCGAAGAATTTTTTTTTATACAACTAAAAATAGCTAATAAAAAAAATAAAAGAAAGTTAAAAAACACAGGATTTAATTTTGATAAAATAGGAGATTTCTTTAATAATTTCTACTACAACAATTTGCCTTTTGAGCTAACAAATGCACAAAAGCGAGTAATTAAAGAAATTCGAACAGATATGAAAACGGGTCGTCAAATGAACCGTTTATTGCAAGGTGACGTAGGTAGTGGGAAAACACTTGTAGCATTGATGTCTATGCTTATTGCTATAGATAATGAGTTTCAAACATGTTTTATTGCTCCAACCGAAATTTTAGCACAACAACATTATAAAAGTCTTACAAAACTAGTTGATGGTTTAGGATTAAACATCGCCTTGTTAACCGGATCAACAAAAGCTTCAGAAAGAAAAAATTTATTCTCATATTTAAAGGATGGTTTTATAAATATATTAATAGGGACGCATGCTTTATTTGAAGATACTGTTATTTTTAAGAATTTGGGTTTAGTAATCATTGATGAACAACATAGATTTGGAGTGGAACAAAGATCTAAAATGTGGAAGAAAAATGACATTTATCCACATATATTAGTAATGACAGCAACCCCAATTCCGAGAACCTTAGCTATGACTTTGTATGGGGATTTAGATGTGTCTATTATTGACGAATTGCCAAAGGGAAGAAAGCCTATTATTACATGGCATGTATTAGAAAAAAAGCGTTATAGCTTTTATAATTTTATAAAAGAAGAACTTAATAATGGTCGTCAAGCTTATTTCGTATTTCCTCTTATTAAGGAATCAGAAAAATTAGATTTAAAAAATTTAGAAGAAGGTTATGAAACTCTAAAAGATTATTTTAAAGATTATAAGTTAGGCATAGTTCATGGGCAAATGAAAAATGCTGAAAAAGAAGCAGAAATGAAAAAATTCATATTAGGCGAATATAATATTTTAGTATCAACTACAGTAATTGAAGTAGGAGTAGATGTGCCAAATGCAAGTGTAATGGTTATCGAAAATGCAGATAGATTTGGGTTGTCACAGCTACATCAACTAAGAGGACGAGTTGGTCGAGGTGCAGATAAATCATATTGTGGCTTATTAACTGATTTTAAAATTTCGGATGATGCAAAAGTAAGAATAAGCACAATGTGTAAAACTAATAATGGTTTTGAAATATCAGAAATAGATATGCGTTTGAGAGGTCCAGGAGAAATGGAGGGAACCCGCCAAAGTGGCATTTTAAATTTAAAAATAGCGGATTTAGTTAATGATGTTAGTATTTTGCAACTAACACAACAAATAGTAAATAACATTACACAAAATGATCCTTTTCTTGAAAATATAAATAACAATTTGTTAAAGAAAGAATTATATTTTTTAAAAATACAAAGAAAAGACTGGTCTAATATTAGTTAAATTTAGCGTTTAAGTTTTATTTAACTCATTAATATTATTTCAGAAACCAATAATTATTTGGATTTTTTATTTTGTAAACAATAGTGTCATTTTTGTTTACAAATATAATTTTGTTTTTCATCATATAACTATTTCTGTAAATCTGTTTAACTTTTGTATTATGATTATAAATGTAGCAATTAAACAATTTAGCAGAATATTCATTTGAATGAATAATAAGTAGTTCTTTTTCTTTATATAACCTTAATTTGTTTGCTATTATTTCTATTTCATTATTTTTAATTACACTATTATTTTTTATAATATCGTAAAAATTACAATATACCAGAATAATTAAAATAAAAGTGGCAATTATGTTTGTTATTTTTATTTTAGCTAATTTTTCATAGGCAATAGCAATAATAATAATAAGATAAGGTAATGAAAACAAAAAATATCTTAATGTTAAAGCACCAGTAAATCCTGAAATTATAGCAAGAGAAACATTGAAAAATAAAGATGAAAGGAACATTATAATAAAAAAGACATTAAAAACTCTATTTTTTTTGTTTTTTATTAATTCATAAACATAAGATAAAATAAAAAATAGCGGTATAATTATTAATATTAAAAGATATCTAAATTTTATTCCACACCCTAACAAATCCCAGTATATATTAATCCCAGTTATAGAAATGTAAACTCTTAATAAATTGTTTATTAATGACTGCAATGAAGTTTTCTCATACCATGATAATTCAGTATTACCTGTTAATATGGTTGCTTTATATTCATTTTGTGATTTTAATACATCAAATGCATCTTTTCCTATATAAATATACCATGCAATAAACGCAAATATTATTATTGAAAAATAAACACCAAATTTTTTCCATATAATTTTATCTCTTTCATAGATAATAAAATAAACAAAATGAAAAAACAATATAAATCCTGTGAAATAATGAGAAAAAACGGATGATATGGCAACTATATAATAAAAAATAATCATCTTGTCTGAATTACTTCTATCATGCAATATTTTATAAAATAAAAAAGACGCTAATGTTATTAGCATTAGGGCAAACATATAAGATCTTGCAATATTGCTATATTCAATCAATATTGGATTAACAGCTATAATAAAAGTGGAAATGTTAGCAATTCGTTTACTTGAATAATTTATCAAGAATACATAAACAATTATTAAAAATAACAAAAAGGAAATTAAAGAAAAAAGTCTTGCTGAAAAATCAGAATATCCAAACATCTTAAGCCAATAATGTAAAAATATATTGTAAACAAGACTATTTCCATTGTCTGCTTTTGTTAAAATTAAAACATTTTTAAGATTATTATTACATAACAAATCATTATTTGAAAATAAAACATTCTCATTCATTTTATTTTTATCAGACACACCAGATGCTATAAGTTTAGTTGTAAATTCATCTCCGTCTTTTATTCCTTTATCAAAAGGCAATATCCTTAGAAGGAAAGATGTTAAAAAAATACAAATAAATATGTAGTGCTTTAAGTATTTTTTCATTATTAATTATTGGTTGTCGATTGTCTAGAGTATGGAGCATCAACTTGCGAACCAAATTTATTATCAATATATTTATAGTATGCAGTAATTGCTACCATTGCAGCATTATCTGTACAATATTGTATTTTAGGAATATATGTTTGAATATTTGGATTAGTTGAGTTTAACGTTAAGAAGGCTTCTCTTAATCCTGAATTTGCAGACACTCCCCCAGCCAATGCAATCTGATTTATTCCAGTATGCTTTATTGCTAAAATCATTTTATTGATAAGTATTTCTACTATTGAATTTTGCACAGACGCACATATGTCATTTAAGTTGTTATTTACAAATTCTCTATTTTCATTTAATTTATTTTTAATAAAGTATAATATTGAGGTTTTCAATCCACTAAAGCTAAAATCAAAATCTTTTATATTTGGTTGAGCAAATTTAAAAGCATAAGGATTTCCTATTTTTGCATATTTATCTATTAATGGTCCTCCAGGATAAGGTAATCCTAATATTTTTGCTGTTTTATCAAAAGCTTCTCCAGCAGCATCATCTATTGTTTTTCCAATAATTTCTATTTCGGAAAAGCTTTTTACTATTGATATTTGTGTATGCCCACCAGATACTGTTAGACATAAAAATGGGAATGACGGTATTTTTTGAGATATTTTTTCTTTAATAAAATTAGCAAAAATATGGGCATCTAAATGGTTCACTTCAATAATAGGGATGTTTAATGCTAAAGCTAAAGACTTAGCAAAGGATGTTCCAACAAGTAGTGAGCCCATTAATCCAGGACCTCTTGTATAAGCGATTGCATTTAAATCAGATTTATTTATTTTGGATTCCTCTAAAGCAAATTTTACAACTGGAATTATATTTTGTTGATGTGCTCTTGAAGCAAGTTCAGGAACAACTCCTCCATATTTTATATGAACATTTTGATTAGCAATAATGTTTGACAATATAATTCCATCATCACTTACAATTGCTGCAGATGTGTCATCACAAGAAGATTCTATTGCTAATATTTTAATTTTCATTAATAAATTTTATCATATAAATAAACAAAGCAAAAGTATTAAAAAAGCAGGATACTTTGGAAAAATACTAAATGAAATTTAAAAATATATTATATTGTCAAAAAAACAAGTCTGTCTTATCTATTAACTTGGTCTTGTTTATTAAATTAAAGAGAAATTATGTAGTAGTTTTGGGAAATTTAATAAGGGAAAGAGCTCAATTAATTCTAGTTATATTTAAACATTTTTACTGTCTTGTTATTATTGTCGTCTACATTCACTTCTTTTATTATTAGACCTTTTTTATTGTAATATTTCTCAACACTATTTACTATTTTTCCATTAGAATAAGAAGATTGCTTTGTTATTTGGTTGTTTTTGTTATATTCTATGGATACAGTGGTTATTATTTCATTATCGGCCATTTGAGTAGAAATTTCTTTTTCTAACCCATTTGAATAATAACTTTTAGTAATTTTAAAATTTAGTTTGCCTTCAGCATTCTTAGATATTGTTTCTAATTCTTTTCCGTTTTTATCATATTTAAAAACCATAATATTCCCAATTCCACCATTAGCCATATATTCTATTAATTCCACCAAGTTGTCTTTTAAATCATATTTGTAAGTATAAGTTTTCTCAAGTTCTCCTAATTGATTGTATGTTGTGCTTTTTATTTCTTTGTTGTTTGCATTGTAGTTAGATGTATACACATAAGTCTCTCCTTCTTTGTTAAAATAAACTGTTTCAATTTTATTCCCTTTAGAGTCATATTTATTTTTAACTTGAACATCAATTGAATTATCTGCACCATAAGTTACTTCTTCGATAACATTTTTATTATCATTATAATGTTTTAATGTCTTATAAATCAAAATACTATCTCCTCTAAAAGAGGCTTCTTGAACAATATTTTCAATATTATCATAATCAATAACAATATAATTATTTATTGTAGAGTCTGAATTATAAATAATATGCTTTATGATATTTCCTTTGTCGTTAAACAATTTTGATTCTATTAGAAGATATGAGTTATTTTCTAATACTTGAAATAATAATTGTTCTTTTATTTTGTTTTCTTTTATTAAATCTTTTTCTTTAACAATATTTTGTATATTTTGATTGTTGCAAGCAATCAATAAAATTGAGGCGATTAATATAAATAAATATTTCATGTATTTTTTGTAAATTAACAAACCAATTATTTAAAGATTTCGTTTGGAATATATTCACAAATAATATACCAAAAGATTAAAACCCGAATTTATTTGAATTATATAATATTAAAGTTTATATGTGTAAAATATTGAATATTGACCAATTTTAAGCCAAATTTAACATTAAGTTAACATTAAGTTAACATTTAACATTAATTTAACATTCGGTGTGCTATGTTAGTTTAAATTTGCGATTGTTAATAAATAATAAAATATCTTTATGAAATTAAATAAAATTTTTCAAATTTTTGTGCCAACAGAACAAAAGTTTTTTCCATTATTCAATCAAAATGCTGAATACATTGTAAAAGCAGCAGTGTTATTAAATCAAATGTTAATGACTAATGACCCCACAAGAGTAGAAGGATTTCATAAAAACATTAAAGAATATGAACATTTAGCAGACAATGTAACACATCAAATATTTGAGGAATTAAACACAACATTTATTACTCCTTTTGATAGGGATGATATACAAAAACTAGCATCAACAATGGATGATGTTATAGATTATATAAATGGGGCAGCGCAAAAAATAAAATTGTACAAGCCAAAAAGATTTCCAAAACAATTTGTAGATTTATCAGACTTAATAGTTCAAGCTACAAGAGAAATTCAAGTAGCAATTAATGAGTTGAAAAATTTAAAAGATCCTCAAAAAATAAAAAAATCTTGTATTAGGATAAATGAAATAGAAAATTTAGCAGATGATGTTTTTCATTTTGGTATAACAGATTTTTTCGAGAATCAATTAGATGCTATTGAGCTTATAAAAGAAAAAGACATTTTATCTACATTAGAAAAAGCTACGGATAGAGCGGAAGATGTTTCAGACGTTATAAAAACAATTATTGTAAAATTAGCTTAAAAAAGGAGAAAAAATGTTTATTATCGTTGTTATTGCTATAGTTATTGCATTATTGTTTGATTTTTTGAATGGGATGAATGATGCCGCGAATTCTATAGCTACAATTGTTGCTACAAAAGTATTAAGTCCATTAAAAGCTGTATTATGGGCTGCTTTTTTTAACTTTATTGCTTATTTTTTATTTGGGGTTCATGTTGCAAATACCATAGGAAAAGGTATTGTCGAGCCTGTAATTGTGGATGAATTTCTTATTCTATCCTCATTAGTTGGAGCCGTTTTATGGGTTTATGCTTGCACAAAATTCGGGATGCCTATAAGTGTTTCGCATGCTCTTATAGGTGGATTAATTGGTCCTACAATAATAAAGGCTCAGGGGTTCTCAATGCTAATTAGTTCAGGGATATTTAAAGTCCTTCTTTTTATTGTTTTATCACCACTTATAGGTTTTCTTTTGGGCTTTATAATAATGGCCATAACACTTCATTTTTCAAGAAACTCAATACCAAGTAAAGTTGATAAAAAGTTCAGGTATCTTCAATTATTTTCTTCAGCAATATTTAGTTTAGGACATGGGAGTAATGATGCTCAAAAAACGATGGGTATTATTGCAATATTATTATATAGTTACAAGAAAAATACTTTAGGTCTTCCAGATGTTGAATTTTCGATTCCTGGGTGGGTTATTTTTGTGTGTTATTTAACAATATCTTTAGGCACTATAACAGGAGGTTGGAGTGTTATAAAAACATTGGGAGCAAAACTAACGGACTTAAAACCTGTTGGAGGGTTTTGCGCAGAAACAGCAGGAGCATTAACTATTATTGGTTCATCTTTAGGAGGAATTCCAGTTAGTACAACACATACAATAACAGGTTCAATTATAGGAGTTGGAATTACCAAACGTTTTTCTGCAGTGCGTTGGGGGCTAACAACGCATATTGTAGGGGCTTGGATTTTAACCATTCCAGCAACAGCAATAATGTCTGCTTTAGTTTATATGATTATTAGATTTTTTACTTAATATTACTATAAGTAAAAAAATAGACATCAATAAAATAATTTTATTGATGTCTATTTTTTTTGCTTATTCTTTTAATAATTTGAACATATTTTTTTTATATGCCTCAACGCCAGGTTGGTCGAAAGGGTTTACATTAATTAGGTAGCCACTTAAAGCACATGCTCGTTCAAAAAAATAAATTAGTTGACCTAAATAATATTCATTTAGATTAGGTAACTCTATTTTTATATTAGGAACATTTCCTTCAACATGGGCCATGATTGTTCCTAATTCAGCTTTTTTGTTTACGAAATCAATATTTTTTCCTGATAGATAATTTAATCCATCTATATTGTCTGTATCGGAAGGAATAATGATTGATTGTTTAATATTTCTGATAGATATTATTGTTTCAAAAATAGTTCTTTCACCCTCTTGCATATATTGTCCTAAAGAATGTAAATCTGTAGTAAATATTAATCCTGCGGGGAAAATTCCTTTGTTTTCTTTTCCTTCACTTTCTCCATATAGTTGTTTCCACCATTCAATAAAGAATGTAAGTTTTGGGTTAAAGGAGGCAAGTATTTCTATTTTTTTTCCTTTATTATAAAGTAAATTTCGGATAACAGCATATTGTGCAATTATATTGCTTTTCAAATCAGCATTATCAGAATAATCCAAGGAACACTTTTTTGCACCATTAATTAACTCATCAATATTAAATCCTGCACAAGCAATTGGTATTAGTCCAACAGGAGTAAGAACAGAATATCTACCACCAACATCATCAGGAATAATAAAAGTTTTAAAATTGTCATTATTAGCAATTGTTTTAAGAGCACCTCTTTCTTTATCTGTAATTGCCACAATTCTAGATATTGCTTCTTTTTGTCCGTATTTTTTGTAAATATGCTGTTTTATTAATCTAAAAGCTATTGCGGGCTCAGTTGTAGTTCCTGATTTAGATATAACTATAACAGAATAGTCATATTTATCTAAAGTTTTCAACAAGTCATTGTGATAATCTTCCGACAATGAGTTTCCTGCATATACAATATAAGGATTTCCCTTTTGAGGATTTAAAGAATTAAATGGGTTAGATAATGCATCAATAATTGCCTTTGCACCAAGATAAGATCCCCCAATACCAATCACAACTATTATTTCGGATTTTTCTATTAAATTTTTTGCTGTTGTTTTAATATCTTGCAATAATTCTTCATCAATATTCTTTGGTAAATCAGCCCATCCTAAGAAATCATTTCCTTTTCCTGTTTTTTTATTAATATGATTATTAGCTTTGTTAATTTTATCTTGTAATTTACTTATTTCATTGTTTTCAATGAAGTTATTTAAATAAGTAATATTTAACTTAATATTTTCCATAAAATGTATTTTTGTTTACACAAATATACAATATTTATTTCTAATTACACGGAATGTTTTAAAATAATTTTGATAATTATTTTAAATGTCTTTAAAATTATCAATAGCTTCATCTAAAAATTTAATGAAATTATCAATATTTAGATCATAAGCCTTTGGCTTTATTAGAATATTACCAGAAGTATCAAGAATGACATAATATGGCTGAGCATTAACATTAAACTTCGTTATTTGATAATCGGCATATTTTTTACCTAAAGTTTTCTTTATCTGGTTATCATAAGTTGATTTTACCCATTCAGATTCAGGAAGTTCTTTTTTATCATCAACATAAAGAGCCACAATAACAAAATTATTCTTTAATCTTCTAAGAACCTCTGGATTTGACCATACTTTAGCCTCCATTTCTCTACAATTAACGCATCCATGTCCAGTAAAGTCTATAAATACTGGTTTATTTAACTTTTTAGCACAACTCATAGCTTGTTCTATATCAAAATATCCTTCAAGGCCATGTGGTAAATGTAGGTCTTCTTTTGAGCCAGTTCCTGTATATTTTGGTTTTTCACAAAGTTTAGAAATGTTTTCAGGCGAATTATTATTACCACTTTCTAATATAAGCTTAGCATTATTTCTTATAATATTGTTTATATCAAAATCATGAGTTGCTTGAGGTGGCAAATAACCAGAAAGGGCTTTTAGAGGTGCTCCAAACATTCCAGGAATAAGATATACGACAAAACTAAGCGTTATTATTGCGGTTATTAATCTTGGGACCCCAATATGTTTAGAGTCTGAATCATGAGGCAGTTTAATTTTACCTAGTAAATACATTCCTAATAAACCAAAAATAACAATCCAAAAAGCAAGATAAATTTCTCTATCTAATATGCCCCAATGATATGTTTGGTCAGCTATACTTAAAAATTTAAGACCTAAAGCAAGCTCAAGAAATCCTAGAACAACCTTAACTGAATTTAGCCATCCTCCAGATTTTGGTAGTTTATTTAACCAGTTTGGAAAAAATGAAAATAGAGTAAATGGAATAGCGAAAGCCAAAGCAAATCCAAACATTCCTATAATAGGCTTTAAAAATTCACCACTTGCAGACTGCACTAATATTGCCCCAACAATAGGTCCCGTGCAAGAAAATGAAACAAGAACAAGAGTTAATGCCATAAAGAAAGCCCCAAGATACCCTCCCCTATCAGCCATTTTGTCTGTTTTATTAACTAAAGACGTTGGCAATACTATTTCAAACATTCCAAGGAATGAAGCTGCAAAGAACAAAAAAATAAAGAAGAAAAACACATTTGGTATCCAGTGAGTGCTAAGCCAATTAGCAAAATCAGGTCCAAGAGTAATAGCAATTAATGTCCCAACTATAGTATAAATTGCAATTATTGATACTCCATATATTGAAGCCTCAATTTTGGATTGTAAAGGAGTCTTTTTTCCGTGCATAAAAAAAGTAACTGTCATGGGTATCATTGGAAAAACGCAAGGTGTTAATATTGCTGCAAGACCTCCTAAAAACGCAAAAATAAAGAATGCTAATAGAGAATTTGATTCTTCGTTATTTGCTTTATATTTATTAATTTTTAATTGAGTAGTTTTATTTTCAACAACAACTTTGCTTATTTCTGCATTTTCTGAAATGATATTTTCTTTTGGTGATATCTCTTTGTTTATTACAATATTAGCTTTATTGTCTAGATTTTTCCTTCCATTAATTTTAAATTCAAAAGATTCATCTTTAGGAGGTAAGCATCTTTGATTATCACAACACATAAACTCAAGAGATCCTTTAATAGTAAAAGGTTTATTTGATAATACCAAAATCTTTTGAGTAAAAATGGCTTCATTTACAAAATATTTTAAAACCATAGAGAAGTTTTCATCTAACTCTTTTTTTGGCTTAGGTTCTTCTACTGCACCTATTAATTTAAAATTATCTGTTTTTTCTATACTAAAAGAAGTGGGTACTGGTCCATTTTCAGGAATAAATTGAGAGTATAGGTGCCAATTTTTATCAATTTTTGCAATAAAATTTAATTCAACAACACTATCGTTAATATTCTTATATGAATACGACCACTTAATTGGGTTAAAAACCTGCGAGAAAGAAGAGATAAATATGAAATTTAAAATTATTGCAAATAAACCTACGCTTATAAATTTTGTAACATTATTAGATATCTTCATTATGTTATTTTTAAATTAAAAATAATCATAATAACAAATATTATTCCAAATATTTTGCAATTTTACTTAATAACTGCTTTTAAGCTAAGATCAAGACTATTTATTTTATGAGTTAAAGAACCTATAGATATAAAATCTACACCTGTTTCGGCATATTCTCTCAAATTGTTTAGATTTATACCACCACTTCCTTCTGTAAAATAGGATCCATTAATTAAATCAACAGCTTTTTTCATTTGCGTTGGGTTAAAGTTGTCAATCATTATAATATCAACTCCTCCAATATTGATTATTTCCTCAATATCATCAATGCTCCTAGCTTCTATTTCTATTTTTAGATTTAGTTTATTTTTTTGTAAATAATTTTTTGTATTTTCTATTGCATTTTTTATGCCTCCAGCAAAGTCTATATGATTATCTTTTATTAAAATCATATCAAATAATCCCATTCTATGGTTTTGACCTCCGCCAATTTTAACTGCCAACTTCTCAAAGTAACGGAAGTTAGGAGTTGTTTTACGTGTGTCTAATATTTTTGTATTAAGACCTGCAAGCATCGTTACATATTTATTTGTAGTTGTTGCTATGCCACTCATTCTTTGCATAAAATTTAATACTAAACGTTCGGCTTTTAGAAGAGAGTGAACAGAGCCAAAAGCATAAAAAGATATATCTCCAATATTTACTTTGTCTCCATCTTTTTTATTTATCTTTAATTCTACCGAATTGTCAATTATATTAAATATTTGTTTTGCAATTTCTACTCCAGCAATTATTCCTTTATCTTTTACAATTAATTTTGCGTACCCAATTTTAGAACTATCAATACAAGCAAGACTTGTATGGTCTCCATCTCTAACATCTTCTTCTATTGCATTAATAATAAACTGTTCTAATTCCATAATTATTTTATATTATCTATTTCAAATCTTAACTGATGAATAAAGTAAATATCATCTGTTTTTTTTAATAAAAAAGAAGTTCGATATTGATTATTAGCAGAAGTTTTATATGTTCCAATAAAATAAATGCTTCCATCTTTTGAAGATCCGTTATGAATATAATTAAATGAAATTGGAGGATTTTTTGTAAAAAATTCTTTTAATATAACTTCTGCTTGATTTTTTGCATACACCCCAACATAATCAGGCAAATTAATATCAATAACATCATTAAAACTTTTGGCTAGTTCTTTTGCATTTGCACTTTTAATAGATTTCTCTATTTCTTTATTTATAGCAGGAACTTGGGAATACACGACATTATTAAAAGACAAAATAAATATGCCAAATAATAGAACGTTTAAAAGGTGTAATTTTTTCATGCTAAATGAAATAAATAATAAAAAACTATTATTAAACATGCAAAAATTAAGCCAATTGCAATAAATTAAGCCTGCTTAAAATAATACAAAGCTGATTTATTGAAATTTTAATATAAAATTCTAATATTTAAAAATACCACTATCAACTGCATCTTTCAAACAAGCACTAATTCCTTTTTTATTTATAGTTCTTAATGCAGATGTTGTAATTTTTAATTTTATCCATCTATTTTCTTCAGGGATAAAGAATCTTTTTTCTATTAAATTAATATTAAATCTTCTTTTAGTTTTTTTGTTTGAATGCGAAACATTATTACCTGTAATTGCTTTCTTTCCTGTTAATTGACAAACTCTTGACATTTCTTTTCTTTTTTTAAGGGTTCTTAAAAACGAGTGCAAATATAATACTTTTAATTATAGAATATAAAAAAAATAATTTTTATTTTTAGTCGCTACAAATAATTATCTGTTTACTTTAATTATTTATCATAATTAACATTCAGTTTAAATTAAGTCTTTCTTGCAAAAAAAAACAGGAATAATAAATTTTATGATTAGTTGTCAATAATTGTTTTTAACTTTGTTTATTAATATAAAATTAAAATGGAGGACAAAACATATGATATACAACGCATCTGATATTATTTTAACAGCATTACGAATAGAAAAAAATGGTTTTAATTTTTATAATCATGCTCAAAAAAAAATAGAAGAAGTAAATATAAAAAACTTGTTAATTGAATTAGCAAAAGAAGAGCAAAGACATGCTGATTATTTTCAAACAATAGAAGCAGAATTGAAAAAGAAACAAATAATTTCTTACGAATTTGACACAGAAATAATAATTAACTACCTTGCCGACAGTCATGTTTTCAATAAAGAAAATATGGGAGAAAAGTTAGGGAATTCAATAAATAATGCAAAAGAGGCATTAGATATTGCTTTAACATTTGAAAAAGACACCATTTCTTTTTTTACAGAACTAGGACATAATTTAGAAGGAGAAGCTAGGAATGTAATAAATAAAATCATAGACGAAGAAAGAAATCATATAAAAAAAATAGTTTTAATGAAAAAAGAATTAAATTTGTAATAAATTATTTGCAAAGAAATGTTTAAGAAAAAAATTAAATTAATAGTATTTTTATTTGTTAGCATATTTTTAATAACATCATGCCAACCAGATGAAGACAATGATATACAACCCATAAGTAACTATAAGAATAGAATTACAGGAGAGTGGAAAAGTCAAGAGGAAAGAACGAAAGACAGTAGAATTATTAATTTCAATGTAAATATTGAAGTTATTGGAAATGATACAACAAAGGTATTTATTAGTAATTTTAATTTACTTGGCTATGACATGTCTGTTGTTGGTGTTATACAAAAAAACGATGTAGTCATTGTTCCTGACCAATCATCAGGTTATACCATTCAAGGTAAAGGGTCTATTAATAACAATAATAAGACTATTTTATGGGAATACACGGTTGATGATGGCAATGGAGCAGTCAGTTATAAAGCAGAATATACTAAACTTTAATTTTTTTCACTAATGTATAATTCTTTTTGCAATTATATTGCAAAGCATAATCTATTTAATGATACAAATCGAATATTGATTGCTGTTAGTGGCGGAGTAGACTCTGTTGTTTTATTAGATTTATTAAAAAAATACGCAAACAATATTGCTATTGCACATTGCAATTTTCAGTTACGAGATCTAGATTCTGAGGAAGACGAAAAATTTGTTTATTCTCTTTCTTTAAAATATAAAGTCCCTTTCCACACTATTCGTTTTGACACATCAAAATATTGTAAAGAATCAAAAGTTTCTATTCAAATGGGGGCAAGAAAATTGAGATATAATTGGTTTGAACAAGTTAGACAAAATAATGGATTTGATTATATTGCTGTTGCACATCATGCAGATGATGTTAATGAAACATTCTTCTTAAATCTTATTAGAGGGACTGGAATTGCAGGATTGAGAGGTATAAAAAATAAATCAGAAAATATTATTCGGCCTCTTTTATTTGCGTCTAAAAGAGAAATAATGGAATATGCAGAAACAAATAATCTGATATTTAGAGAAGATCAATCAAATGCTAGTTTAAAATACAAACGTAACATTGTCAGACATTCCATAATTCCTCAAATAAGAACAATTAATGAAAATTTTGATAAAAACCTCCAACAAACAATAGATTTACTTGATTTACACGAAAAATTCTTTAATCAATATTATAATAAATTAGAAAAAAAATTAGAAAAAAAAGAAAATGATATAATTATTATTGATTATGAAGTTTTAATGCAAAATGAATTTAAACTGTTAGTTGCATATAAACTATTTTCTAAATATGGATTTACTCCTCCACAAATAAAAGATATTATAAATACAGACCTAAACACTGGAGCGGAAATAAAATCACAAGATTACACTCTTTTAATGAATAGGAAGAAATATCTTATTAAGAAAAATTTAAATATCAGAAGTTTCTATCAAATACGTTATTATATAAACATTCAAACTTGCAAATTAGAAGAACCATATAGATTAACAATTAAACAAATAAGTAAAGAGCAAATTACAAATTTTACATTACCTAAAAATATAGCTATGTTTGATTTGGATAAATTAATATTTCCTATCTACTTTAGGAAATGGGATATAGGGGATTATTTCTTCCCTTTTGGATTAAATGCGAAAAAAAAAATAAGTGATTATTTTAAAGATATTAAATTATCCAAATTTGAAAAAGAAAATCAATGGTTATTATGCTCTGATGAAGATATTATATGGGTTACGGAACATCGAACTGATGATAGATTTAAAGTAACTCCAAATACTAAAAATGTATTATTAATAGAAATAGGGATTTGACATATCTCTATTTGTAATATTAAGCCATTGTATCAACAACAATTTATAAAAGCGCTCTTTTAAGTTTTTTTTAATTAATAATCCCAAATTGTCCATTAGAGAAACGCCCTAAATATTTTTGAAATTTTCTAATGGATACCATTAGAAAATTTGTAATGTAAATAGTTGTAAATTATGGTTATAAATAATTATCAATCTTTTATTTTGTTTTTTTGATTGTTAAATTTGTTGGTATATGGGAATCGAATTTATATAAGAAGGTATAAAGCATGTGGAAATTTAGCTATTAAAAAAAAACAATCAATTTTATCATATTGTGCTATTTTAGTTAATATACTGATAATTAAAGTTAAGGATGTTTATTCTTTAAAATAATAAAAAATGAATATGGTTTAATTTAGATGGTTAATTGTTTGATTATTAGCATTAAATGGGTTTTTGAGATTGATTATCAGAGTTAAAAGCGGGATTAATGTGCTGTATATGTGCTTTATATGTACTCTATATGTGCTCTATATGTACTCTATATGTGCTCTATATGTACTCTATATGTGCTCTATATGTGCTTTATATGTGCTCTATATCAAAAATTGATTTTGATTAAACCCAGATTCCGCATTAAGAAAAAATGATTAATTTTGAATTTAATTTATAATGCGTAGCGTT
>Ga0154552_1041_pt1 | contig 26016 bp, 23 predicted proteins | sample RifGroF2_FD_105695 | JGI IMG/M metagenome (GOLD analysis project Ga0154552, IMG submission 105695) | Bacteroidetes bacterium GWF2_29_10
TTTATTTATAGCATTTTACTAAAAAATGGGGTTATGGTAACTTTAAGGTGACTTTAGGGTGAAGTAAAGGCGAAGTAAAGGCGAAGTAATAGCATATAACACAATGAAAATTAGCAAGTTAAGTGTTTTCGCCTAATGCATTGAATATTAAATTGTTATGAAATTGCAAAAGATTGATAATAATAGAAAGTAATTTTAAATATTCTATCTATAAAATTAGGAGTCAATGTTAGTAATATCTGCAATTATAAAAAAATCAACAAATAAAACTATTGTAAAGTTATCTTTAAATGAATAGAAGAGTTTGGATTTAAAAAATTTAGAACAAAACCAAATGTTTAAATTATACTTATTCTAATGGACAATTGGTGATAAATTCGTAATTTTATGCAAACACAAAAAAAGGTCTTAGCTTTTGTATTGCTAAAACCTTTTATTTTATTGAGTGGGTAATACTGGATTCGAACCAGTGACCCCCTGCTTGTAAGGCAGGTGCTCTGAACCAACTGAGCTAATCACCCTTTTTACTAATTGCGATGCAAAGATAGATATTGTTTTTTAAAAACAAATATTTTTTTTAAATATTTTTTTCAATAAATATAAAATACTGATTATATGAGATTTTAATATTAAAATTTTATGTAAAAATGTTGTTTTGATAGTTTATTATTGAAAAATACGATTCCAATTTTAAATAAATCAATAGAAAGAGTAATCTTTTTGTGCTCAATAATAGATTCCCATGCTAGTTCCATTTCTTTTGACCAATGAATATCGTCAAATATTATAATAGAATCTTGATTTACATAGTTGAGAGCTAAATTAAAATACTCTAAAGTAGGTTTTAGAGCATGATTTCCATCAATATAAAGTAATCCTATAGTTCTTTCCGTTTTTAGCAATTTGGGCAGTTCTTCAGTAAAATCACCAACGATTAAATTAATGTTTTTTAAATTTAATTTTCTAAAATTTGAGCTAGCAACGTTTGCTGTATCGGGACAACCTTCAATTGTATGTACAGTAGTTTTACTATTTGCTTTTGCTAAATATGATGTTGAAATGCCCAAAGAAGTTCCTAGTTCTATAATATTTGAAGGTTTAAAATAATCTACCATTCGAAACATTAACCTCGAATATCTTTTTATTTGAGTAGAATTATAAGCTATATTACTAATGCTTTCTGGTTTTGATTTGCCAGTACCAAAATTTGTTATATTTATTTTGTCCGAATTAAGTTGCAATGTTAATAGTAATCTTTCAATCTCTTTAAAAGAGTAATACTCACCTTTATTGTTAACTACTTTTGTAATAAAATCATAAAGAAAAGGAGAATGTACTCCATGTTTATTTTTGGCAATAAATAAATACTTTAAGTATTTTGAAGCATAATATATTTTATTGTAAGAACTCAAATATTCTCTTCTTTAGTAAATTTTACGTTTTTAACAAAACCACCTACAGGCGGGTTCTTTTTGGATATAGTAACTTTGAGATATGATATATTTTTGTTATATTTCAGCTTAATTTTATCAAAAATTCTTTTGCAAACATGCTCAATAAGGTTAGATGTTTGTCTCATTTCTTCACGAGCAATATTAGTAATATCTTGATAATTTACGGCTAAAGTAATATCATCGTTTTCTTCCGCTTTTGCCGAATTATATTTATAAGATATATCAACTATAAAATTACCTCCAATAATTTTCTCTGATTCAGTACAACCATGATAAGCAAATACTTCTATATCTTCTATTTCAATTAATCCCATAGTTCAAATATTTAGCTTCTTAAATTAAATTCATTAATTCTTTGAAGAGTTTCTTCTTTGCCAAGAATACTAATAATTCCTCCAGTTGAAGGACCTAAACTTTTACCAGTAATAACAAGTCGTAATTGAGGCAAAATATCTCCATTGCCAATATTACTGTCTTTAATATAATTATTGAGAACTTGCTCTATGTTTTCTTGAGAAAAATCATCTGTATTCTTTAATATTTCTGCAAAATTGTTAATTATTTGCATTGTGTTATCTTTCCATTTCTTCTTTAATACCGTTTCGTCAAAGCTAATAGGTTTTGCAAAGAAGTAATCACCTTGATCAATAATTTCTTTAGGAAATGTAATACGTTCTTTTAAAATGTCACATACTTTTGCAAGATATTCATTCGTAACCTTTATATTAAGTTGTTCAATTAATGGTTTTATCATATCCATTAATACTTCTGCAGGTAGAGCTTTTATATATTGTTGATTATACCATTTGGCTTTTTCAAAATCAAAACGTGAACCAGCTTTTCCTACTCTCTCTAAAGAAAAAGCATCAATCAATTGCTCCATAGAGAATATTTCTTGAGTTGTACCAGGATTCCATCCTAAGAATGCAAGTATGTTTACAAAAGCCTCTTTAATGTATCCAGATTCTTTGTATCCAGATGATATCTCTCCTGTTGCAGGATCTTTCCATTCTAAAGGGAAAACAGGAAACCCTAATTTGTCACCATCTCTTTTACTAAGCTTACCTGCACCTGAAGGTTTAAGTAATAAAGGTAAATGAGCGAATTCTGGCATTGATGCCTCCCAGCCTAAATACTGATATAACAAAACGTGTAAAGGAGCTGAAGGCAACCATTCTTCGCCACGTATAACATGAGTTATTTTCATTAAATAATCATCAACAACGTTTGCTAAATGATAAGTAGGCATCCCATCTGATTTGTAAAGGACCTTATCATCAAGCAATGATGAATTTACAGTCACTTTTCCTCTTATCAAATCGATAACACTAATTTCCTGATTCTCTGGAATTTTTATTCTAATAACATAATGTTTTCCTTCATTAATGTTTGACTCTAGCTCTTTTTGCGATATTGTCAATGAATTTTTCATTAATTGGCGAGTTGTACAATCATATTGCCAATTATTATTTCCTGCCTGCTTTGCTTTTTCTCTTTCGGCCTCAAGTTCTTCAGGTGTATCAAAAGCATAATAAGCTGTTCCGTCATTAATTAGTTGTTCTGCATATCGTTTATAAATCTCTTTTCTTTCTGATTGACGATAAGGAGCATATTGCTGATTTTCGCCCCCTACTCCTTCATCTATCTTTATTCCTATCCATTTTAATGACTCTATAATATAATTTTCAGCACCATTAACAAAACGTGTTTGGTCTGTATCCTCTATTCTTAGAATAAAAGTACCTTTATGTTTTTTTGCAAATAAATAATTATACAAAACTGTTCGTACACCGCCTATATGTAATGGCCCTGTAGGGCTTGGTGCAAATCTTACTCTTACTTTATCATTCATTGTCAATGTGTATTTACTAATTTAAAATTAAAATGAAATTATATCTAAAAAAAAACCTGACATGTAACTTTGCTATAAAGCTACATGTCAGGTTTAAATATATTTGCAAAAAACTCTCGTTTTTCTTATACTTCTTTAGCTTGGTTTGATTCCTTTATAGCTTGATGTTTTCTAACCTTACTGTTAAACTTATCAACTCTACCAGCAGTATCAACAAGCTTCATTTTTCCTGTATAGAAAGGATGTGATGTGTTAGTAATTTCAAGTTTAATCAATGGGTATTCTTTGCCTTCAATTTCAATAGTATCATTAGACGCAACTGTGGATCTTGTCAAAAACACAAAATCATTAGAAAGATCTTTAAAAGCAACAAGTCTATAGTTTTTTGGATGAATATCTTTTTTCATTTTTCTACTTCTTAAAATTATATCAATTAATTCTCAATTAAAGTGCAAAGATATAATATTTTTTTTAAATTTATTTATTTTGGGAAAATTTATTTTAAGATTGCCAATATATGATTAAATTTTTCAAAGAATGCCTTACGTTTTTTTTTTCATCAAAATTAAAAATTACTCATCTCCACAAAATTCTTTTAATTGCTCCCTATATGCATTAAATACATTTGCTCTTGAGACAAATCCTACATATTTACCATTATCAATAACAGGAAGATTCCAATACTTAGTTTCCTGAAATTTTTTCATAACAAATTCCATTGTATCAGTAGAACTTACTGATGATAGTGGTTGTATCATGTAATCTTTCACATAAACATCATTATATTTTTCATGTTCAAACATTATATGCCTTATTTCATCAAGTGTAATTACTCCTAGAAAATAATTATCTTTATCAACAACTGGAAATATATTTCGAGCTGTTTTTGTTATTTCTTTAACTAAATCACCCAAAGTCATATATGGATAAACACAAATGAAATTAGTTTCTATAACAGATTTAAGATTTAACAATGTAAGTACCGTTTTATCTTTATCATGAGAAATTAATTCTCCAGCAGATGCTAATTTGCTTGTATATATTGAATGAGGCTCAAATATCATAATTGTGGTATATGAAATTAATGATGTTAATATTAAAGGAATAAACAACTCGTATCCTCCTGTTATTTCTGCTATAAGAAAAATAGCAGTAAGTGGAGCATGAATAACGCCTGCAATAAGTCCAGCCATACCAACAAGAGCAAAATTACTTATTGATAATGAAACTATATTAAAATAATTAAATGTACTAGCAAAGAAAAATCCAGCCAATCCCCCAATAAATAATGATGGAGCAAATACACCTCCAATTCCACCACCTCCAGTAGTAAATGTAGTTGAAAACACTTTAAATACTATCATTAACAAAATAAAACCAAGAAACACTAACATGTTTCCTTTATAACTAACAAATAAACTATTCTGCATTATATCTTCAGGAGTTCCACCTAGTATTAGTTTTAAAGCATCATACCCTTCTCCATATAAAGGAGGAAAAAGAAAAATTAACACTCCTAATAAAGAACCTCCTATAAGAACTTTTGTGTATGGCTTAGTTATTTTCTTAAAAAAACTTTCTATTTTATAATTTACACGTGTAAAATACACAGAAATAAAACCTGTAAATACTCCAAATATTATGTAAAATGGCATATGATTATAATTAAATGTATCTTTCAATGAAAAATAAAATTCTATTTGCTTTCCAGAAAGAAATATAGCAACTATTTGACCAGTTACACTTGCTATTAATAAAGGAATTAAAGATGTTGCGGTTAGGTCTATCATTAAAACCTCTAAAACAAAAATCAAACCTGCAATAGGAGCCTTAAAAATAGAAGCCATTGCAGCTGCAACACCACACCCAACTAAAAGAGTTGTTGTTTTGAAATTTAATCTAAATTTCTGTGCAATATTTGATCCTATAGCAGCACCAGTGTAAAGAATAGGTGCTTCCATCCCAACGGAACCTCCAAATCCATTTGTAATAGCACATGTTATTATAGAAGAATATGTATTATGAATCTTAATTTTTGCCTGATTTTTAGGAATAGAATATAGTATTTTAGTTACACCATGAGAAATGTCTTCTTTAACAAAGCTTTTTATATAGTAAACAGTTATAAATATTCCAAGTAATGGCATTGCTAAATATAATGAATTACCCCACTCTAAGTTATATATAAAAGATAATCCATACGATATGTAATGTACAGCTAATTTTAAAACCACCGAAGCTAGACCAGATAAAATACCAACAAAAATACTTAAAATAAGCAACAACCCCCTATCACTAACATATTTAGCTCGCAAGATCAATAATTTATGAAACAATAATTCTAATGACTTCATTTTAACTTAATGAAATAACCTAAACAAGCTACAAAAAATGTAACTTATTTAGGTTATGATTTTTTTAATATTTATAATTTTAATTAGCTAATATTATTGCTTTATTATCGTGAATTTCAATTACACCACCACCAATTTCAAAAGACAACTCTTTATTAATTGTATCTTTAACTCTAATAATTCCTTTTTTTAGTGCAGAAATAATAGGAGCATGATTATTTAATATTTCAAAAGAACCATCAATTCCTGGTAATTGAATTAATTTAACTTCTCCATTAAAGATTGTTTTATCAGGTGTGATTATTTGTAACAGCATGAGCAATTATTTTTTAGATTTATTTATTTTCTGATTCAGCTAATAATTTTTCTCCTTTTTCTATTGCCTCCTCAATTGTTCCAACAAAACTAAATGCTGCCTCAGGGTATTTATCACATTCCCCATTAATAATCATTTTGAACCCTTTAATAGTGTCTTCTAGCTCTACGAATGCGCCTTTAAATCCTGTAAATTGTTCTGCCACATGGAAAGGCTGAGATAAAAATCGTTGAACACGTCGTGCACGTTGTACAACTAATCTATCTTCTTCAGATAATTCCTCCATACCAAGTATAGCTATAATATCTTGTAGCTCTTTATATCTTTGAAGTATTTCTTTTACTTGTTGAGCAGTGTTATAATGGTCATCACCAACAACATCTGGAGATAATATCCTTGATATTGAGTCAAGAGGGTCAACAGCAGGATAAATACCTAATTCAGATATTTTTCTACTTAACACTGTTGTTGCATCTAAGTGAGCAAATGTAGTAGCTGGAGCAGGGTCTGTTAAATCATCAGCAGGAACATAAATTGCCTGAACAGATGTAATAGAGCCACTCTTTGTCGAAGTTATACGCTCTTGCATAGTTCCCATTTCAGAAGCTAAAGTTGGCTGATAACCTACAGCAGAAGGCATACGGCCTAATAAAGCTGATACTTCCGAGCCAGCTTGAGTAAAACGAAATATATTATCTATAAATAACAATATGTCTTTTGCTCCACCCGAACTATTGTCCCCATCTCTAAAATATTCTGCCATTGTTAAACCAGACAATGCAACCCTTGCTCTTGCTCCTGGGGGCTCATTCATTTGTCCGAAAACCAATGTAGCTTGTGATTGTTTTAATTCTTCAACATCAACTTTTGAAAGATCCCAACCTCCAGATTCCATGCTTTCTTTAAATTCTTTACCATATTTTATAACACCAGACTCTATCATTTCTCTTAACAAATCATTTCCTTCACGTGTTCGCTCTCCAACTCCAGCAAAAACAGATAAACCCGCATGTTTTTTTGCTATATTATTAATTAATTCCATAATAATAACAGTCTTACCAACTCCGGCACCTCCAAACAAACCAATCTTTCCTCCTTTTGCATAAGGAGCTAAAAGATCTATTACTTTTATACCCGTAAGTAATATCTCTTTACTTGTTGATAAGTTCTCAAATTTAGGTGGTTCTCTATGTATTTCATATCTCTTTTCAGAAACTACTTCTTTTGGAATTCCATCAATTGCATCACCTATAACATTAAACAAACGCCCTCTTGTATCAATACCTGTTGGCATTGATATTGTTCTGCCTAAACAAAGAACTTCCATTCCTCTAGTTAACCCATCTGTAGAATCCATTGCAATAGTTCGTACTGTATCTTCCCCAATATGCTGTTGGCATTCAACAATTAAAGTTTGTCCATTTTCTCTTTTTATTTCAAGAGCTTCATATATCTTAGGTAGCATTTCAGGTTGTTCAAAAGATACATCGATAACAGGACCTATTATTTGTGATATTCTTCCAATATTTTGTATCATTATAGTATTTTTTTATTTGAAAAATAATTTTTACGAAAATACAAATAATTTTATCATTCATTAAAAATTATTAATTTTTTTTAACTTTTTAAAAAATTAAAAGAATGCGGCAATTAAACTTCCATAACAAATGCTATACGAACGCATTTTAATTGTCTTTACTAATCATTGATTTTATAAATTTATGAAATCTGTGCATACCATTTACAGGTTTAGCATACATAAAAACACAAGAATTAGTTATAATGTTAAAATCTGTATTTTGCGCAACAATATCTTTTGTTCTAGTAGATTCAGATTTTTGTTGTATCCATATATTTTTAATTCCACGTTTTATAGTATCTTCTAATATTTTATCCGTATGTTTATGATGAGTTATAATTATTGCCGATTGGACTCCTTCTGGGACATTGGTAATATCTCTATAGCATTTTGTATTATTAATATCGTCAGTATTAGGATTAACAGGCAACACATTATACCCATTATTAATTAATTTTGAGAAAAACATATTAGCAAATTTTTTTTTGCTTCTTGATACTCCGATTATAGCTATCGGCTGATTATCAAAAAAATTAGATTTGTCCATTTTTTTTATTTTTTAAATTCATAATAAAATATCCAAAAATTAATGCTGTCCAAAAAGAAAACATGGCATATATTAGTATTGGCTTCATCATCATCTGATTATGCAACATATTACCAGCAACAAGAAAACCCAATGTGGTATTATGAACACCAGCTTCAATACCAATAGTAAAAGCATTTTGTTTTCCTAGCTTTAATAACAAAGATAATAAAAAACCAAACATTATACATGCAATATTTAATGTGAGAGAATACCCAAATATTTGAAAAATATCTTCATACTTTAAACCAGCTCCTCCATTATTTTCGTTAGCAAAAAACATTATACCAAAAACAATTCCCAATAAAATCATCAAAACATACCGCATACGTTTTTCAATAATTACTGCCCATGTAAAAAAATTTCTTTTTACAATAACACCTATAGCAATAGGAAGAATTGTAACAATAAATATTTCTTTTGCTGCATATAAAAAGGGAAGGCTAAATGCAACATTATTTCCCATAAAATAGTTCATAGCTATATTAACAATTAATGGAATAGAAAATAATGTCATAAAACTATTTATAGATGTTAATGAAACGGAAAGAGCTACATTGCCTCTAAACATGTAAGTTAAAAAGCCTGAAGTTGTCCCCCCAGGACATGCCGCAGTAATGATTAAGCCTATTTTAAATTCAGGAGGTAGATTTGAATAATATGCAATTACAAAAGCTATTAATGGCAATGCTATCATTTGAATTGTTAGGCCTATAGAAAATGCTTTAGGGAATAAAACTATGTTTTTAAAATCTTGTATAGTTAGGGATAATCCTATTCCAAACATTATTAGAAAAAGTACAACCGTGATTAAAAGTCCTGTTATATCCATTAAAATTTATTGTTATGGAACTTTATGCAACAAATTGCCCTACTATGAGCAGCCATATCTTCTTTTTTACCAACTTTAGTATGAGGATTATATGATTCTGCATCAGAACAACTTTCCTCATCAGAAAATTGCCACCCAGACTTATTATATTTAAAATAAGTTTTTTCAATTGTTCCAAATGAATTTAGATATAATTCTATTTTTTCAACCATCTCTTTATCAAATTGTTGAAAAAAGTTATGATTTTCAAATTTACCATATGGAAATGTCATAAGCAAAACTCCGTTTTTACTTAATACTCTTTTAAGCTCTTGTATTGCTTTAATGTATTCGTAACTCTTTGCTTTGCTGTTGGAATTTTTGTCACTTCCTCCATATATATTGTTACCCATATCTATATGTTCTAATGTTGATTGACATATAATTTCATCAAAGTAAAAATCTTTAAAAATCATATCTCTAATATCTCCATAATGATATGAAATACTTTTCTTATAGAAACAATCTGCTTCTGGAAATAAGGTTAGTATTGTTATTTTTTTTTGTAAAAATACAGAATGATTAAGTAAATATTCAAAATTTAATGTAGAGCCTGCATCTAACAAATTTGTTATTTTATTAGATAAATTAGCAATAATCCAAGGATACTCAATAATGCGTTCATCTATTTTTACACCATAATTTGGGGGTAATGAATTGTTTTTTATTTGGGATATTAAATCTTTATCTTTTATATTTTCTGCAATTAAGTCCATTTTATAATCTTCATATCCAAGTTCCCATGGAATCTTTCCTTTTTTCAGATAATTCGATATTCTTCTTTGTTTTAAAAAGTTTGACCGTATTTCTTTTATCCTATTTAGCATCTGTTTCATTTAAATGTTTTATTACTACTGCAGGGTTACCTGCTACCATTGTAAACGGAGAAACGTCTTTTGTAACAACGCTTCCAGCTGCAATAATGCTACCTCTTCCAATTTTTACTCCTTTTAATATAACTGAATTAAAATTTATCCACGCATAATCCTCTATTATTACTGAAGCGGTGTTTATATTTCCTTTATCTTTAGAATGTCCTTTTTTTAATAATTTTACATAACCATCACCTCTTTCTATATGATTTGTTTCATGACTATTTGTATCAACTATATTTACATTATGAGATATTAAAACATAATTGCCTATTCTAATACTCTCTCCAGACCAAATTCGAGAGCCTTCTCCTATGTAACAATTGTCGCCTATTATTATTTCTCCTCCATAATTAAAAATTAGCAATTCACCGTCAATAACGGTATTCTCTCCTATGTTTATTTTATTTTTATCTCGACTAAAATTATTAATTCTTGCAGAAGCGTGAATCACCGCTTTGTCTCCAATAAACGAATTTTTCAACTGCTCTATATGATAAATATCAAAAATAAGCTTAAGCCTCCAAACACAGTTACCTATTATTTTTTTTATTATTTTTTTTATCATTTATTTAAGCCTCTAATTTTGTTTTTTATTTTTTTAAATATGTTTCTTTCTACTTCTTTTCTAAAATAATTATGTAGTAATGCATAAAACTCCAAATCTATATAATTTTTCTTTATAATTTCTATTTTTGTATCAACAAAATTATCATTTAAAATATCTGAGTTATTATTACAATTTGTTCCTGAGCCATCAAATCCTATGTTTTTCACCAATGATTTACTTGGGAAAACACCAAGCCTATTTCTCATAAATAAATTATAATACCATCTTATATCCCAATGTTCTCCTTCTTTCATTAAAATATTTGTATATTTAAAGTCTCCTATGTTAAATCGCTTTGAAAGACATTCACTTTTATTTATAATTTCTTTCATCGAAATTGAATGATCATATTCTTGCCATCTATCCTCCCAAGTTGCCCACCCCCAAGCACTTGTTAATGGCAGCAAAACAGTGTCTAGCTTATTATATTTAACAGGAAATATATATCCTGAAATTGTTAATATATTTTTGGAATCTTTGTAAACATTTAAACATTCATTCATAAAAGATAAGAAATGTTTTGATGTTACTATATCATCCTCTAAAACAATAACTTTTTTATGAATATTAATTATATTACTAACGCCCTCTATTATAGAAGCATCCAAACCTTTATTAGAATCTCTTTCTATAATTTCAACTTCACGACACCATTGCTTACTTTTTATAACACATCGAACTTCTTCTATTTTTTTTTCATCTTGATAACTACTATTATTTTTTACACCATCAGAATATATATATAACTTAGTTTCGTTTGCCAAATAATTTTTTGACAAAGCTTCCAAAGTCTGGGAAGCATGATTAGGCCTATTATATACAAATACTATGACTGGGGCTAAGTTCATTATTTAAATATTTTTTCTAAAATCCTTTTTAAAATTGACTTCTTTTTCATTGTAAAATAATTTTCTATTTTATCTAAAACTTCTATGTCTAAAAACTCCTGCTTTATCACATCTGTTTTATAATTAAATAGCTTTTGCAAATTAAATGAAGTATCTTCATTGCAATTAGTACCACTATTATCAAAACCCACATTTTTTATTAATGTTCTAGGAGGAAAAACACATAAACCATTCCGCCTAAAAACACTATAATACCATTTTATACCCCAAGAGTTATTCTCAAATGTCAACATGTCACTATAACTATAATCACCCAAATTAAAACGTTCTTTTAAGTATTTACTATTCCTTATCACCTCTTTTTCTGCCAAATCTAGTTCCAAATACTCCCACTTGCTTTTCCAGGTTCCCCACCCCCAAGTTGAAGTAAATGGAAGAAGTAACTCATTTTTTCTATTTGTTTCTATTGGGAACATATATCCTTGAACTGAATAAATATTATCACAACCATCATAAACATTTAAACTATCATTCATAAATTGTAGAAAATATTCTGATGTTATTAAATCATCCTCCAATACTATTGCTTTACCGTGTATGTTTAAAACATAAGAAACTCCATCTACTATTGATTTTGCTAAACCATAGTTTGCATTCCTCTCTTTAATAATTAAATCTTTAAAACCTTTTATTGAATTAATTATCCTTTTAACATCATTATGTAATGCTTCAGATTTGTTATCTTTTGTTTTTAATCCATCACAAAATATATAAAGAATGCTTTCCGATGCAAGCTTATTTTTTTGCAATGCCTCTATCGTCAAACGAGTATGCTCTGGTCGATTATAAACAAATAAAATTATTGGAGCAAATTGCATCAGATATTTTTAAATATAAATTCTTTGCCAAATATACAGCCATTTTTTATAAGCAAATCCATTAATCAATTAAAGTTGAAAAAAAATTAAATAAGATATTGATAATTAAAAATTAAAGGTTATATTTGTTGTTTTAAACTATTTACATAATAAAATTAAAGATAATATGAAAGAGAAAATTCATGAAAAAGCTCACGAAAGTGCTTTTTATGCTTTAGGACTTATTGGAGCTGCTATTTATTTTATTTCTAATGCAACTGGGTTTTGGATGGGAGTACTTGGTTTATTTAAAGCTTTTGTATGGCCTGCTTTTGTTGTTTATTATGCTTTAGAATACATGAAAATATAATTACTAAATTTTAGTCATCTTACATTGTTTTCACCTATTTAAACTATCATTAGCGAGATGATTAGAAGTAAAAACATTTCACATTTTTTTTATAGGTTTAATAGTTTTGCTAACTTTTATCTGTTTATCTACTAAAAATATAAGTCAAAAAAAAAATTATTAATAATAGTTTATTAAGAAAAATTTGTATTTTTTTTATTTATTTGGATAAATAATAGTTTTTAAGTTTTTTTTTTTAAGTTTGTAAAATCAAATTAATCACTTAAATCATTATGAAAAAACATTTATCAAAAAAACTTCATAAAGAAGGTTTTAATATTAAATTATCAAATTTTAACTTGAAACAAAGTTTTAATATTAAAAGTATTATATTTATTATTTTTATAATAATAGGAGCTGTCAATAATGGCTTTACTCAAAGTGTTCCTGATATTAAAAGAGATGTTGAAACTAAAAAATTTATTTATACCGAAGTAGTTAGTGTAGAAGGAACTAAAGATGAATTGTATGACAGGTGCATTAGTTGGTTTAATTCTTTTTACAAAAATGTTGCTAATGTAGCAAAAAAATTAGTAAAAATAGAAGGATTAGTAGAAGGAGCGCATCGCTTTAAAATATATGATATAGATAGTAAAGGATTAAAAACTGATGCAGGGCTTGTTGGTTATGACATAACTTTCAACTTCAAAGATGGTCGGTACAAATATACTATAACAAATATTAGCTGGAAACAAACATCATCTTTTCCTATTGAAAAGTGGGCTGATAAAAACGCCCCTTCTTATAATGTTAAATATGACAACTATCTAATACAAGTTGACACAAAAATGAAAGAAGTTGTTGAAAGTTTAAAAAAAGGAATGCTGCCTAAGGATGTGAAAAAAGATGATAATTGGTAGAGAATGCGAATACTAATTGTATTTATATTTCTAGTTGCTTCCAGTTTATATCTTTCTGCTCAATTAAATGATTCTGCTTTTTCTTTAGAAACAATGTATAGAGGTGATGTAGTTCATTGTTTTAAAGGATTAAAAACTAGCTCTGCATATTTAGGACAAATAGATATGGCTATTAGTTTAGATACACGAGAAGCGAAGTTGTGGAAAAATGGATTAATGCATGTACATATAATAAACAATCATGGAAATCAACCTTCTGAAGAATTTGTTAAAGATATTCAAACTTTTGACAATATAGAAGCAATCAGTGCAACAAGATTGTTACAACTATGGTATAAGCATAACATTAATAATTTTACTGTAACAATTGGACAACATGATTTAAATTCTATATTTTGCAACTCTGAATCTGCCAGTTTTTTTATTAATAGCTCTTTTGGTGTTATGCATAGCGTATCTTACAACTTTCCTGTTTCCATTTTTCCAATTACAACACTAGGCCTTATCTTGCAATATAATTTAAATGACAAATATTCAATTCAGACTGCTGCTTATAATGGAAATCCTGGCGACGAAACTAATAATCCATACAACACTAATTGGGTATTAGATAAAAGCAATGGCTTTATATATATTGCAGATTTTATAGTTAATACTAATTTCAATAATAAATTAAGAGGACAATATAAATTAGGAGCATTCTATCATTCTAGTAGGTTTAATTCTATAACAGATATAAATAAAACCTATTTAGGAAATAATGGATTTTACATAATTGCAGACCAAGCGATAATAAACAAAACAAATACATCCCAAAAGACAAATAAGTTAAATATTTTTGTTAAATTAGGATATGCTGATCAAAAGATTAACATGGTGAATTATTTTGGGGCAATGGGATTACATTATTCTAATATTTTTACTAATAAATTTGACAATAACTTAGGAATAGCAATAGCTTCAACTTATATAAACAAAAAGCTACAAAAAGCAAATAATGAATTTACATCTAACGAAACTGCAATTGAATTATCATACAATCTTCAACTAAGCTCAATATTTTCCATTCAACCTGATTTACAATATATAATTAATACAGGAGCAAATAGTAAAAAAGTAAATTCATTAATAGGATTAATTAGATTTACTATTATGCATTAGCAAATATAAAAATTACGAAAAAAGCCTTTATTTGCTTGCATAATCTATATTATAGCAAACCGATAATATTACCCTCAGAGTCAATATCAATATTTTCTGAAGCAGGCGTTTCAGGCAATCCTGGCATTCGCATTATTTCTCCCGTAATTGGAATCAAAAAACCCGCACCAGAAGCAATCTCTATTTCTCTCACAGTAACAATAAAATCTTTAGGACGACCTAATAATTCAGGATTATCGGATAAAGACTTTTGTGTTTTAGCAATACAAATAGGTAATTTGTCAAGCTTTAAATTATAAATTTTCTTTAAATCAGACTTAGCTTTTGCTGTAAAATCAATAGCTTCGGCTCCATACACTTTCTTTGCAATAGTTTCTATTTTTCTTTCAACTGTCCATTCCCAATCATACATCGGTGTAAAATGACATAAACATCGGTCTGCTACTTTTACAACTTCCTCTGCCAATTCTATAGCTCCAGCCCCTCCTTCCGCCCAGACTTTAACATCATGAGCTTTTATTCCCATGCTTCTACATTTTTCTTTTACAATGTTTATCTCCTCATCAGTATCTGTTTCAAAACGATTTACGGCAACAACAGCGCAAATATTAAACTGCTTTATGTTTTCTATATGTTTCTCTAGATTTGCCAAACCCTTTTTTAATAATTCTGGATTAGGCTCTTTTATTGTCTTCAAATCTGCCCCTCCATGATATTTCAAAGCCCTAACTGTTGCAACAAGAACTACAACCTTAGGAGAAAGACCTGAATATCCACATTTTATATCAAAAAACTTTTCTGCTCCTAAATCAAATCCAAATCCTGCTTCAGTTACAACATAATCCGAAAGGGACAACCCCATTCGTGTTGCAATAACAGAATTTGTTCCTTGTGCAATATTTGCAAAAGGACCTCCATGTATTATCGCAGAACCACCCTCTAATGTTTGAACCAAATTAGGTTTTATTGCATCTTTTAATAGAGCAGCCATTGCTCCATTTGCTTTTAAATCTTTTGCATAAATAGGTTGTTTGTCATAAGTGTACCCTATAAAAATATTTCCTAGTTTTGCTTTTAAGTCGTTTAAATCCTCTGCCAAACACAATGTAGCCATAACTTCCGATGCAGATGTAATATCAAAACCTGTTTCTCTTGGTACTCCAGACATTGTTCCTCCAAGACCTACTATTACTTTTCTCAAAGAACGATCATTCATATCCATTACCCTTTTCCATGTAACCGTTCGCGGATCTAGCTTTACATTATTCTTCTTATTTTGAATATTATTATCTATTATAGCAGCAAGAAGATTATGAGCCTTTTCTATTGCTGCAAAATCTCCTGTAAAATGTAAATTAATATCCTCCATCGGCAATACTTGAGAATAACCACCACCAGCAGCTCCTCCTTTAATCCCAAAAACAGGACCTAATGAAGGTTCTCGCAAAACAACTGTTGTTTTCTTACCTACTCTATTTAATGCTTGTGACAATCCTATTGAAACTGTTGTTTTCCCTTCTCCTGCAGGAGTTGGAGAAATTGCCGACACTAATATTAAGGTTGAACTCTTTCCCTTCTCTCTATCTATATATTTTAAAGGTATTTTTGCTTTAAATTTTCCATACAGCTCAAGATCATCATAAGCTATTCCTATATTTTTTGCAATTTCTGTTATATGTTTTAACTTTACTTCACGTGCAATATCAATATCTGTTTTCATAAAATAAATTTTTAATTAATAATTAATTCACAAATTTAAGTATTTAGTAATGCAAAATCAGTACCATATTTTTTATTTTTCAATTAATTAAGAAAAAGTGACACAATAGTTACAAAAGCTTTTACTTTTTATTGTCTGTTTTTTTTAATTGCATTTCTGGGGTTCTTTTTATCTTTACATCGAATTGTTTAGGATTTTTCGGATTAATATTTTCAAATAAAACCCATTTTTTCTTTTTAATAATAAAAGCATCATACGAAAAATCTGGACCATAATACATGTATTTCCCTTTTAGAGAAGGGTCTGATGGGGATAAATGATCAAAAACTATAGCTTTAAGTTTCTCATCAAAACGAAGAGACATTGTAACAAAATCAGAATATTCAAATATTATTCTTTTTTGTTTAACACTTTCTATTTTAAAAAGATCAGCCCCAAATACAGGCTTGTTTTTTTTTGAAAAAGATAATGTTTCTATAATCTTTTTGTTGGTTATTTTATCGTTCACATTAATTCCTAAGAGTATATAATATGGATTTGATTTCTTGATTTTAAATGTAATTAACTTATAATATAAAGCTCCATACCAATTGTCATTATCAAACAATTGCTTATCTGCATCTTTTGAATTGTACTCTGATTCATCATTCAATTTAGTTAAAGTTATTTTATTTCTTTTATTTACTGTCTGAATAAAACCATAGTATTTTGCTCTATCTTTGCCAATCACTTGCCAAGTATATATTTTCAGTAAAGAATTATCCGCTTTTAAAACAGATAAATACTTTAAAGAATCAAACTTTAAATCTATACTCATGGGAGATTTTAAAATATTCTCTAGCTTATTTATTATGTAAATATTTGCCTCATCTTTATATATAATAGGGACATTAGGATTGTTTATTATTTGAAACTTTTCCTTTAAGCTATCTATATTAGCTTCCAATGTTTTGTATAATATATTCTGGGAAACTATATTATTGACGCATAAAAGCATCACAACAATTATTAAAAATACTCTTCTGTTCATTATTCAATCTTTTTGCTAAGATAATAATTAAATTGATTTATATTAAAGAAGTGTTAAATATTATTTTCATACAATTTTTTATTATTGAGTATATCATTGATTAAAAATAAACTACAATAAAATAACTAATAGTTAAATTTATTAACTATTATTTATTAATATAGATTGAAATTTTATCTAAAATTAAAATCAAGGAGTTATAACTTACTTCTTTTTCAATTCTTCTATTTCTTTCTTCATCTCCTCTATTTGTTTTTGTTGCTCTTTTATTGCTTCAATTAATAATGGGGTTAATTTACTATAATCTAAAGATTTGTAACCTTTTGAATCTGTTCTAACTATTTCAGGCAATACTTTTTCTACTTCTTGAGCAACAACTCCTACTTCTTTTTGACCATCAGGAACAAGATAATTATAATAATACCCATTAATTTGGGATAATTTTAATATAGGATTATCTATTTTAACTAAATTCTTTTTCAACCTAATATCCGACCAAGTATTCCAATGATGTGCAACACCTCCAACAAGACTATCACTTGTTCTATCTCCAATTTGGAATCTCTCTTCACAAGCATTCATCGTTCCAATTCCGACAAAGCCTCCTGATGTAATTACCATTCTTTGGTTATTATTCGTTTTAAAAACAAACCTTGAACCATCTGTTGTTCCAATAAAATCAACACCTGGATTAGTTCCAGTATTTCCATTAATCTTCCAAAATTTACCTGAATAATCTGTAAAAGTAGGAGCGGCAGAAGTTCCATTAGAAGTAAGCACATAACCAGCCGTAGCTAAAGCTAATTCATTTACTTGCCCAGAACCATTAGAGTAAAACATGCTCCAATTACTAGCAGTATGATCAGAAGTAGAAGTCATCGTATGCAAACGATTGTGAAGTTGAGCATGCCCATGATCACTTCTAGAAACTGTATTTGCAGAACCTGATCCTGCAAAATTTGCAGTCCATGTTTGTGCCGTCGATCCATTAAAAGCTGTTCCTGACAAACCATTGCCTGCCGTAAGAAAAGCACCCATTGTTGAAGGACCTGTTGGGCCTGTTGCTCCTATGGCTCCTGTTGCTCCTACGGCTCCATTAGAACCAGTAGGGCCTGTAACTCCAGCATCACCTTTATCTCCTTTTGCACCCTGAAGACCAGTAGGTCCTGTAGCACCTACTGCACCATTTGCGCCTGTAGCACCTTTCGCACCTGTTGCTCCTGTTGCTCCTGTAGCTCCAGCATCACCTTTATCCCCTTTTGCCCCAGTAGTACCTGTAGCCCCTTGCGCACCCTGAACACCTGTTGGACCTGCAACTGTAGAAGCTGCTCCGGTTGGACCAATAGAGCCAGTAGCACCTGTTGCTCCTGTTGGACCTGTCGGACCCGCAACTGTAGAAGCTGCTCCTGTAACACCTGTAATACCTTGTATTCCCTGAGGGCCTGTTGGACCTGCTACTGTAGAAGCTGCTCCAGTAGCTCCTGTTATCCCTTGTATTCCCTGAGCACCTGTTGGGCCTGTTGGACCTGCAACTGTAGAAGCTGCTCCAGTAGCTCCTGTTATCCCTTGCACACCTTGCAACCCAGTAGGGCCAATAGGACCAGGTATAGTTGAAGCCGCACCTGTAGCACCTGTAGGTCCAGTAGCACCAGTTGCTCCTTTTAAATCAACATATGGTCCATTAGTTCCATCTGGATTTTGAAAACTTATAAATGTAGGATCTGTAGGGCTCCACTCATGAGCAGGACTATCTCCTTTATCTCCCTTATCCCCCTTATCTCCTTGATCACCTTTATCTCCTTTAGGCCCCTGAAGACCAGTTGGTCCTTGTATTCCAGTTGGTCCAATAGCACCAGTTGCTCCTTGTATTCCAGTTGATCCAATAAGTCCAGTTGGTCCTTGTATTCCAGTAGGGCCAACAACACCTTGAGCACCCGTTGGACCAGTAGCTCCAATAGCTCCCTGCAAACCAGTAGGGCCAGGAATAGTTGAAGTGGCTCCTGTTGCTCCTTGTACTCCTGTAGGACCTTGCACTCCAGTAGGACCGACAATTCCTTGTATTCCCTGAGGACCTATAATACCAGTAGGACCTGTTGCTCCTTTTGCCCCCACAGCTCCAGTAACTCCAGTTGCACCTGTAATTCCCTGAGGGCCTGTTACACCAACAGCGCCTGTAGGTCCAACATCACCAGTTGCTCCCTTTGCTCCAGTAACTCCAATAATTCCAACGTCACCCTTGTCCCCTTTTTCACCTTTATCTCCTTTTAGTCCCATTGGACCGACTGGCCCAACGAGTCCTGTAGCTCCAACAGAGCCTGTAGGACCAATATCACCTTTTATCCCTGTAGAACCTTGCACTCCAGTAGGACCGGCAATTCCTTGTGGACCAATATCACCAGTGCTTCCTTTTTCCCCTTTAGTTCCCGTTGGACCTGTAGGTCCAATAACACCCTGCAAACCAATAGCTCCTTGAATTCCTGTTGCACCAGTAACTCCTTGAATTCCTTGAATTCCTGTTGCACCAGTAACTCCTGTAGCTCCTGTAGGGCCAGTAATTCCTTGCGGTCCTGGAATAATAGAAGCAGCACCAGTGGCACCTGTAGGCCCCGTAATACCTGGGATTCCTTGTATACCAGTAGCACCAGTAGGACCTGCAATACCAGATGTTCCTGTAGCACCAGTAGGACCAGTAGGACCAGTAGAAGCAGCACCTCCACTACCATTTATAGGTACCCATTGCAAACTATCAAAATACCAAAATTGTTTAAAATTTAAGTCATATACCAATAACCCTTTTTGAGGTGCATTAATTAGATTTCTTTGATTTGTAGTTACACGAGGAATTAAGATCCCTTTATCAACAGCACTAACATCAAGTATAGCACTTGGGTCAGGAGTTGAAGTTCCAATTCCTACATTTTTCTGAGCAAAAGCTCCAATAAAAATAAGAAAAAAAAGAAAAATATTTATTATAAATTTAAGCATATTGACACGTATTTACATTTACAAAAATTTGAATCTCCAAATGTACAAATTTTTATTAAAAAAAACATTCTTAAAAAAAATTAACACGTACTTTCTTACACAAATTTATTAAAGATTTTAATAAAAAAGCTTGCGTTACTTCTTAAATTTACAGGAACAAAATAAATAATAAACAAACATTATTCAAATTTGGTTTATTTTCTTTGATATCTTATTGAAAATATCAAAGCAAAGAGTTATATATAGTAATAATGTTGTCAACCATATAAACATGAGATTGAAAATAAATGTGTCAATTTCTAAATTCCCAAATCTTTTAACTGAACTATAAAAATGTGCTCGTCCATACTTTGAATCTGGAGTTTTGTATACAGGATCTTTTAGTTGTATAAAACCTTCCGAGGTTTCTTTTATTTTATCTATTTCATTTTTATTAAGTACTAAATCTGCAATACTATTATTGTAATATGTATTTTTAAGTTTTGAAAAATCACTATTATTTTTTTGTAACTTATTTATAAGTTGATTATAAATATAATCTTTTTCTTTATTATTTTTATTGTATTCTTTATTATAATAATCCCTAATGTTATTTAATTCAGAAATTGAATTATCATAATCATTAAAGAAACTTATATTATAAGTTTTGCTGAAAGGTGTAATTTTATTTAATTCTTTTAATATTTCGTTTTTCCAAATATTATCATTTGTTTTGTTCGCATAGATATATTCTGTTTTTGTAATTAATTGAGGTAACAGGAAGTTAGCATTATATGAATTTATGCTTAATTTTTTTTCTATATCAAAGAAGTTTTTTTGAAATCCATTATCCTTGAACTGTTTTACAGCTAATGCTTCATAAGCCCAACGTGAAGTCATTATATCTCCAATAAAAGGTACATATTTATCTGATTTTATAGATGAATGCAATTTGTCATATTTTACAATTACTCCACTAAATAACAATTGAGGCACAAGAATAAATGGAATTAGTATATATATAGTTATAACCGAATTTAGAGAAGCTGAAATATTTAAACCCAACATATTAGCAAAGCAAGAAGTTGTAAATAGTAATATCCAATAATAGAAATTCATGTCTTTTATTTCCAATATATAATTTCCGATTAGAACAAAGGAAAAAGTTTGAAATGCAGATAATGCAAACAATATAATTATCTTTGAATTTAAATAAGCTTTGTAACTTAGATGTAAATAAGATTCTCGTTTAAGTATTTTTTTATCCTTTATTATTTCTTCAGCACTAATTGACATTCCGATAAATAATGCAACAATAACAGACATAAATAAATATGCAGGTAAATTTTCATTCTCTGCAAACACATATAAATTAGGATCATTAACATCTCCACTAATGTATTTAGTGAAATAACCAAGTATTATTGCTAAAAGAGGTGTTTCTAAAAGACTTATTAGTAAATATTGCTTGTTTGAGTATTTAGATAAAACATCCCTTGTTATAAATGTAGATAATTGCTTATAATATCTAGGCATTTTAAAATTTGACTCTGGTATTTTTAGTTTAGATGTATTTTTTACAATATGTTTATCTATATTCTCTTTATAAAAACCCCACCACTCTTTTGGTGTTTTTTTTCTATTTTTGGTAGGTTTGCCATATTCGTTTACGATTTTAGTTTCAATAATTTCTAATATTTGTTCAGAGTTTACATTTCCACAAGTTAAACATTGATTTTCATCATAATTTGCAAAATTGCTTAATTTTTTAAAATAAGAAACAGCTTCAATAGGGTTTCCATAGTATATAGGAAATCCTCCTTTGTCTAAGAATATTATTTTATCAAATAGTTTGTATAAGTCAGAAGATGGCTGATGAATATTTATTAATACTAACTTACCTTTGTTTGCTTGTTCCTTTAATAGGTCTATAACCATTTCGGAGTCCATAGAAGATAGTCCGGAAGTAGGCTCATCAGCAAAAAGTATTGCAGGTTCTCTGATTAATTCTAAAGCTATGTTTAATCTTTTTCGTTGTCCTCCACTAATATATTTGTTAATACTATTTCCTACCTTCAAATTTCGAACATCTATCAAGTCAAGATTATAAAGAGTTTTTATTACTTTTGAATGGATTTGTTTGTCATCCATATTACCAAAACACAATCGCGCATTATAAAACAAGTTTTGATAAACAGTTAAATCTTCTAAAAGCATATCATCTTGAGGCACATATCCAATAACTCCTTGTATTTTGTTTCGCTCTTTGTAAATATCATATCCATTAATATAAACATTTCCAGAAGTTGGTTGAAAACTTCCATTTAAAATATTCATTAATGTAGACTTACCAGCACCAGAACCACCCATTATTCCTACAAGTTTTCCAGTCTCTTCACTAAAATTAAATTGATGAATTCCGTTATCACTATTTCTAAATTTGAATTCAACATCTTTAGCTGTTAAAATAATTTTTTGCTTAAAACTATCATTTAAGAATTTTCCAGAAATATCACTATAAAAAATAGATTTTAAGCGTTTTCCTCTAATTGTGGCACCTTGATCAATTACATATATTTTTTCAGGAACAACTCTTTGACTGTTCATGTATATGTTATCATCTCCAAAATAGTTTAGCAAGTATGTGTTTGTGCTTTCTATATGCAATATATAAACAGAACCACAAAATTTATCTGCATATATGTATCGGTTTGATTGATTTTGCTGATCAACAAAGCCACTTATTACAAGTAATTTATCTTTATAAGTAACTTCTTTGTCATTATCAATAATAAAGTTTTGCAGATTACTGTATTCTTCATTTGAAACTCGGAACATATCTGCAACTGTTTTAACAAAATCTATTTCATCATCAGTAATTGCCTGTCCATATTTTATGAATTCCAGTAATTGAATTAAAACAAACATTTTTTGATGTTGTTCCAGCTCTTCATTTATTTCATTGCAAATGGATAATACTTTTATAGAATTAAATGCAGATCGTTTTTTTTTCTTTTTATTTGGATCTAAAACATCTTTGTGATGTTCTTTAATATAATCATAAAACAAGTTTAAATAATCATCTGCGAGTTCTTTATTTAGAAGATTATTTAAGTAGTTTGAAACTATTGTTAGAGATTTATCTGAAACCCCATCAACGGTAACATTTGCTATAATAGCAAAAAGGCGAATTAAGGCTTTTAATATTTTCTCATTCATTTTTCAAGTTTAATCTGTAAATTAATTAAAAAACACAACCAAGCAATACAAAAATAGTTTAAAATAATAAACTTTGTATTTTTTTGTGTAATATTTTTGCATGTTTTAAGTTAGACTCATGAGTCCAACCTGCAATGTGAGGGCTTAGGATTACGTTATCTGATTTTACAAGGAATTCCCATGTTGCTAAATCTTCATTGTTTAATTTTTCAAAAGAACTAGCTTCGTACTCTAATACATCAAGTGCAACTCCCAACACTTTTCCTTTTTTCATTGCATTTACAATTGCATTTGTACTTGCAACTTTTCCTCTAGAAGTGTTGATTAAATATATGTTTTTGGAAAATTGGCTTATAAATGCATCATTTAGCATGTATTTTGTTTCTGGAGTTAGTGGTACGTGAAAACTTACAATGTCTGAATATTTGAATATATCATAAAGTTGCACTTCTTTGGTGTATTTATCTGAATAATTAAATTTGTATTTATCATAAGAGATAACCTCAACGTCAAAGCCTGATAGTTTTTTTGCAAAAGAGCTCCCCATATTTCCATAACCAATTATTCCTACTGTTTTTTCGGAAAGCTCAACGCCTCTATTTGGTTCTCTTTTCCAAATATTATTTTTCACTTCACTATTTGCCCTACACATATTATTGAATAGACTTAAAAGCATTCCTATGGCATGTTCTCCAACAGCGTCCCGATTTCCTTCAGGGGAGTTTAAACATTCAATACCTTTACTTTTTGCATATGATTCATCAATGTTTTCCATTCCTGCACCAACTCTAGCAATGAAGCGTAGTTTTGTTGCTTTATCTATAAATTGTTTGTCAATTTTGATTCTGCTTCTAATAATAATGCCTTCATAATTTTCTATTATATTTTCGATTTCTTCTTTTGTTTCTAAGAGTAATGAATGGCATTGAATTCCATCTTTTGAGAGAGATTCTGCTAAGTAATTGTGCGCTGTGTCAATAAATAAAACTTTCATTGTGCTGTATTAAATTTAAATTATTACAAAATAACAAAATTAATCACTACTATCTGATTTTTATGCAAGATTTTATTTAATAAAATGTTTCTTCGAGAGTTATTGCGAGGATTTTATGTTTTTCTTATTCCCACTCAATATTCAAATCAAATTGTGAGTCTGAATTTTTGTTTGTTAGATTTATTGTTGAAGGGAGAGTGTTTATATAATTACTGAAGTTTAATTTACACCAATCAATTTGTTCGGAAGTAGTGTCGTTATCATAATCCCATACTTCAACATATAGATTTTCTGCAAAATTTTCAAAAGCTAAGGTTTTATCAAATGTATGGTTTATGGGTAAGTCATTTATGTCAACATCATTTTCAATAACACTGCTTTGATAATAAACATACCCTGTATCGTTAGTTATTTTTATGTAAATTTCAGGACCATTAGTGATATCCCACTGATCATTTGACAAGTTTCTTAAATTAAGAGATTTGATTGAAATACTTTTTAATATTGCTTTGCTAGCAATTTTTGTTTTGTTTAAATTGTCGTCCTTTTTGCATTGAACAATAAAAATGACAAAAACAAAAAAACAAATGATTGTTAAGTACTTCTTCATGAATAAATGTAGTTCTTATTTATTTTGTAAAATAATGTGCAATTATACAATATATTTTTCAATTCTTCGAATAAAAGAAAAAAAAGGAAATGTGAATGTGTAAAAATTAGGAATTAGTGTTTGCGTTAAAGTATGTTGTAAACAATACCAATTAGAGTCCAAAATCGTTAATAATATAAGATCGTTGCAAGGCAAAATGTAAAAAAATAATCAATTAAACCCAAATTGTCCATTAGGATGCACTTGATTTAAAGTTTAGAGTTTTGTACCAAATTTTTTCAAACCAAATTCTTTTATTCATTTGTAAAACTAACATAACAATAGTTTCGTGTGATGATTTTTCTATAATTCCAGATATTACCAAAATTGACATCTAATTGCAAATATAATATTAAAAATCACTTTTTATTATTATTAATCTTTTGCAATTTTACAACAACTTCATATTCAGTACATTAAATGAATATACTTAACTTGTTAATTTTCACTGCGTTATATTCTATTACTTCGCCTTTACTTTACCTTAAAGTCACACTAAAGTTACCATAAACCTACTTTGCTTACTAAAACGCTGACAATAAGCGCGATATATAAATGTTAAAAAAATAATAATCTAACACACGTTTCTATTTAGATAATCCTAAAATGAGTTTACAGCTTTTTTTCATAATTCTAAATTTTATGTGTAAACCTATTTTAGGACGAGACACCTTTATAGTACCTTTTATGTACTGTTATAGTACCTTTCATGTACCTTTCATGTACCTTTCATGTCATAGCCGTCAAGCTAAGCGTTTAAGTAATTTATTATCATCATTTTGTTTTTGATCAATAAACAGCCTAATATATA
>Ga0154552_1043_pt1 | contig 25514 bp, 20 predicted proteins | sample RifGroF2_FD_105695 | JGI IMG/M metagenome (GOLD analysis project Ga0154552, IMG submission 105695) | Bacteroidetes bacterium GWF2_29_10
TAACTATAATTTACAACTATTTACATTACAAATTTTCTAATGGTATCCATTAGAAAATTTCAAAAATATTTAGGGCGTTTCTCTTATGGACAATCTGGGTTAATTACAAACTACACAATCATTGTCCTGATATTCCACAAAAGAATATAAAGCAATAATGCTTTTTACAAAATTATAAACAGTTTTTAAAATATCTGATTTTTTTTGAAATTTAGCCTTGTAATTGTTTCAATTTTTGCAACCAAACTAAAATGTTAAATAATTAAACTTTTTATTTTACATACTATTAGATAGTCTAGAAATCTCTATTATGTTTAGGCTTGTTTATTAACTGTATTTTCTTCCAATAAATCTCTAATAACTGTTGAAGCGCAATGTAATCCGAATAACGCAGGCATATATGATACTGTTCCCACAATCGATTTTTTATTTAATTCATCATTTGTTATAATAAGATTTTTCTTATCAACAAATTCAGGAGAAAATACAACTTTAAAACCTGTAAAAATGTTAAGTTTATGAAGTTTTTTGCGTATAGCACTTGCGAGTTGGCAATTAAATGAATCAGCAACGTCAACAACTTTTACTAGTTCTGGATTAAATCGTCCTCCTGCACCCATTGAGCTAATTATTTTATATTCGTTTATTATTGCATAATAAAGCAAATATACTTTTGGCGAAAGTGTATCTATTGCATCAACTATATAATCCCAATTATCAGACAGTATTATTTCTTGCATTCTTGCATCTTTAACGTATTCAGAAATAATGTCAATTTTAGCTAAAGGATTAATGTCTAACAACCTATCTTTTGTCACTTGCGTCTTTAACTTTCCTATTGTGCTATTTAATGCACATAACTGACGGTTAATATTTGATGTATTAACTTTATCTCCATCAACAATTGTGATGTTCCCTACCCCAGCCCTCGCTAAAAATTCGGCACAAGAAGCACCCACTCCTCCACAACCTAATAACAAAATCTTTGAATTTTTTAACCTATTTTGCCCATCTAATCCTATTTGAAGAATTGTTCTTTGTTGCCAATCCATATAATAATTTAATTCTACTTTATTTAACCTGTAATTCTTTGCAAAATTATTATTTTTTTTTGTTATATAACAAATAGTATGGGGCATCATGTTTTAAATTTTCTGCTTCCAGAAGCAAAATGAAAATATTCTAAATTAAAAGAATATTAAATTTTCTCAGATAATTTTCAAAAAATAATATAACTTTGACAATTATTTCTAATTAAAATTTTGAATTTTGGCGAGTATTATAAAATCTAGAGAATTTAAGATCGGCTTTTTTGTAGTAACAATTTGTCTTGTTGTTTTTTGGGGAATAAATTTTCTGAAAGGAAAAGATATATTTAGCCGTAAGACGGATTTTTATGCTGTTTACAATCAGGTTAATGGACTAGCAAGCAATAGTCCTGTTTATGTTAGTGGATTAAAAGTAGGTCAAGTTAATGATATTTATTTTTTACCAGACGGTTCTGGTAATATTATTGTAAAATTTTCAGTAAATACAAATATAAAAATTCCAAAAAATAGTACAGCTTCAATCTTTAATGCAGATATAATGGGAAGTAAGGCTATAGAAATTAATTTTTCAGTTAACAAACAATTAGCAGAAGATGGTGACACATTAAATTCAATTACTCAAGAATCAATACAAGAGCAAGTATATGTAAAGTTACGCCCATTAGTTGTAAAAACTGAAAACATATTGCAAAGTGTTGATACAATACTAACATCCTTGCAAAAAGTTTTGAACAACCAAACTCAGGATAATTTAATAAAAAGTTTTGATGGTATAAGAAACACTATTAATAATTTAGAACAAGCAACAGGCTTAATAGATACATTGCTTATAGATAATAAAAGTCAAATATCTTCTATTCTTAATAATTTCAATTCTATCTCTGGTAATATAAAGAATAATAACACTCAGTTATCAAATATAATAAAGAATTTTTCTGCAATTTCGGACAGCATAGCTATGTCAAACTTCACAAATACAATAAACAACGCAAACAAAACTCTAGCAGACTTATCTTCTATAATAAATAAGGTCAAAAAAGGAGAAGGTTCGGCTGGCTTACTTTTAAATAATGATAGTCTTTATTTGAATTTGCAAAAATCATCTGACAACTTAGATTTGTTAATTGAAGATATAAGAGAACATCCAAAAAGATATATACATTTCTCTGTATTCGGGCGAAAAGATTCAAAATAATAATATAAACAATAAACAATATATTTTTAATTAGAAAACTATGTTTGAAAATAAACAGCCTCTAACAAGTTTATCAGAGCTTGGTGAATTTGGATTAATAAATCATTTGAATGATAAGATTACACTAATAAATAAATCAACAATAAAAGGTATTGGGGATGATGCGGCTGTTCTGGAATACTCTGCAAATAGGCAAATACTTGTTTCTTCAGATTTATTAGTTGAGGGTATTCATTTTGACTTATCATACACTCCATTAAAACATCTTGGATATAAAGCAGCAATAGTAAATTTTTCCGATATATATGCAATGAACGGAAAACCTGAGCATATTACAGTAAATATTGCAATGTCAAATAGATTTAGTCTTGAAGCTGTTGATGAATTATATGAAGGAATATTGCTTGCTTGCAAAAATTATGAAGTAGATTTAGTTGGAGGAGATACATCTTCATCTAAATCAGGCTTGTTTATCTCTATAACTGTTATAGGCCAAGCTGGTGCAGATAAAATAACGTATCGTAATGGAGCAAAATCAAATGATTTAATATGTGTTTCTGGAGATTTAGGTGGTGCTTACATGGGTTTGCAGCTATTGGAAAGAGAAAAGCAAGTATTTTTAGCTAATCCCGAGATGCAACCAGAGATTGATAATTATGATTACATTCTTGAAAGACAATTAAAACCAGAAGCACGTGAGGATATAATAAAACTCTTAGAAAAAGAAAATATAAAACCAACTTCTATGATTGATATTTCAGATGGTCTTGCTTCTGAATTAATTCATATATGCACATCATCAAATGTAGGTTGTACAATTTATGATGATAAAATTCCGATGGATCATACAACAATTGCTTTTGCAAATGAAATTAACATGGATCCAGTAACAGCAACATTGAATGGGGGGGAGGATTATGAATTACTTTTCACAATAGATATTAAAGATTATAATAAGATTAAAGAAATTAAAGAGATTTCAGTAATAGGCCATATAACAGATAAATCAGAAGGGTGCAATATTATTTGTGGAGATAACAAAGAGTTAGTTCTTCTCAAGGCTCAAGGATGGAATGCATTTTAATTGATTGATTTTATTCAAAATCAGGATATAGCAAATACGTCTTCCTTATTTTTTTAAATTCAGCAATATCATTTGCCCATGATTCTCTTATTTTGTTCTCAAGAATACCACTAATTATACTATTTTTAAGAGTTTTACTTCCTGCTAATTTATCAAACAGGCTATTAAAAAACTTGCTTTTGTCTGGAAAATTTTTGTAAGCATTTATTAAATAGTCTAAGTTTATCTGCTTCGTGTTTTGCAATTTTGCTTCATCAATATTTCTTAAATCAAAGCCAAAACATTTTTGTTTTTCATAAGGAGGATACTTTGCCGCACCTTTAATGCTTCTAGGGATAAAGAAAAACTCTGTAGCTTTTAACTTTGGATGTCCATACGCTTGAAAAGGAAAATCAGTGCCTCTAGCAACACTAATTACAGTTCCTTCAAATATGCAAAGAGAAGGATAGAGATATACCGAAGTCATATTAGGTAAATTAGGAGAAGGTTTAATTGGTAAAACATATTTAGTTGAATGCGTATAATTTTCTATTGGTATAACTGTCAAGTTGCATTTTAAAGCATTTTTAAGCCACCCTTGTCCATTAATCATTTTAGCGTACTCCCCAACAGTCATCCCATGCACCCAAGGAACAGGGTGCATCCCAACGAAAGATTCAAATCCTTTTTTCAATACAGGTCCATCAACATAATATCCATTAGGGTTTGGCCTATCAAGAACAATAAATTCTATTTTATTTTCAGCACAAGCTTCCATTACATAATGCATAGTAGAAATATAAGTGTAAAAACGGACACCCACATCTTGTATGTCAAAAACGATAATGTCAATGTCTGCAAGGTCGGTTAATTTTGGTTTATAATTATTTCCATATAAAGAAATAACAGGTATTCCTGTTTTTTTATCAACATAATTATTTATCTTTTCACCAGCATCAGCATCACCTCTAAAACCATGTTCAGGACAAAATATTTTTTTTATTTTAATGCCTCTGCTCTTTAAAGTATCAATAATACTTTGAGTTCCTATTTTAGATGTATGATTTGCAACAATAGCTATATTCTTATCCTTTAACTTATTATAATATAAATCAATTCTATCAGCTCCTACTTTTATTTTACTAGAACTGTAGTTATTATTTACACCAAACGCATTAAAATGTAGAATAAAAGCTATAATAATAACATTAAGAAAAAACAGAAGCTTCAATATGTATTTATTCATAGTTTAAATGACAAATAATTAATACTTTTGCAAAGTAATATAAAAAAAACAAAAATTAATTGAAAACAGAATTTTTTATAGCAAAAAGATTACTAAGTGATCGTAAAAACTCAGTTATATCAGGTCCTATACTAAATATCAGCGTTATTGGGATTGTTATAGGAATAATTGTTATGATATGCTCTGTGTTTATAATAACTGGGTTTAAGAAAGAAATTAAAGAGAAAATAACAGGGTTTACAGGACATCTAAGCATAAGCTACTTTGATGATAACTCATCATTGGAAACTAAGCCCATTAATAAGAACAAGATTGATATTAATCAAATAAGGAAAATAGATGAGGTTAAACAAGTTATTCCATTTGGAATAAAAGCAGGTATAATAAAAAAGGATGACTTAATAGAAGGAATTGTTTTTAAAGGCTTTGAAAGTAGCAATGACAATCAATTTATTAATAAAAGAATTATATCAGGAAATGGACTAGATATTGAACCAAATAAAACGTCTAATAATATAATAATATCTGAAAAAATCCAACGAAGATTGAATGTTAAGCTTAATGATAATATCATTGTGTATTTTATACAAGATCCACCAAGAGCAAGGCGATTTAAAGTGAGCGGAATATATGAAACTGGACTTGAAGAATTTGATAAAACGTATATTATTGGAGATATAAAACAGATCAGACGCTTAAATAATTGGGGTACAAATGACGTGTCTGGTATAGAAATTTTATTAAAAAGATATGATGATATTGAAATTGCACAGGATAAAATAAACAGTATTATTAGTTATGATTTAACATGCCAATCGGTTAAAGAACAAAATCCTCAAATCACAGATTGGTTAGAACTAATAGATATGAATGTTTACATAATTCTATTTCTAGTAATACTAGTTTCTGGGATTAATATGATTTCTACACTTTTAATAATTGTTTTGGAAAAGATAAACATGATTGGATTGCTTAAATCTATTGGGGCAGAAGATGTGAGTATTCGCAAAATATTCATTTTTCTTTCAGGACTAATAATAGCCAAAGGGATTGTTATTGGAAATATTATAGCGATATCTTTGTGCTACATTCAATATTATTATAAATTCATTAAATTATCACAAGATACTTATTATATATCTTTTGTGCCTATTGATTTTAATATTTATTACTTACTACTTATTAATGTTGTAACAATATTAGCATGTCTAATAATGCTTATTATACCGTCAATGATTATTGCTAAAATATTGCCAATAAAATCATTACGTTATCAATAAATGAAAATATTATTTCCATTAATTTCTATAGTATTTTTGATAATATACTTATGCACATCTTATTTTAATAGATACACAGGTGATGATTTATTAATATTAAGCTTATTAGAAAATAATACAGCAAATCACATTAGTTCATTGCTATACAATACTTGGTGTGGACGGTGGTTTAGTATTGCAGTATACACAAATCTATTATATTATTTTGGCAATTTAAAGCATTTCTTATTAATATTCAATTCAATATTAATAACAGCTTTAATTTATGCAATATTTCTTAATTTAAAAAATCTTAGAAACTATAACTTTCATGTATACAACAACACCCAATTAATAAGTGTTTCGATAGTTTTTGTTACCCTTTTCTTTTATTCAACTTTTAGTATCGGTCAATCTTGGTTTTGGTATTCTGTAAGTGGCGGAGCTTACTTTATTAATATTGTTTTTTACCTATTAGCAAACTCAATAATGTTTAAAACAACAAAAGCTAAAGTTATAGATTATTTATTAATTATCATATTTGCTCTATACATTGGATCTGCAAGCGAAATAGCTTCAATATTATTTTTATGCGTTTCATTCATATTGCTAATAATGTTTAAAGAAAATAATCAAGTAAAAAAAACTAACACATTATTTATCATATTGACTTTAGCTTCATTCTTTTTCACAATTAATGCTGATGGAACAACAAACCGTTATGTTGCATTAAATCAATCAAATCTTCATTTGGACTTGCAAAAATACTTATACCTTAACTTTATTTTATCTCTCAAATTTATTAAAATAATTCCTTATGCACTGCTGTATTCGCTACCATTTGTATATTTAGGAATCAATTCAACTAACTCAACCAAAACACTAGATAAAACAAAACAAATAATAAAAACATTATTTCTATTTTACTTAATATCTATTATATACAACTCAATAATCATCTACGTAATGAAAGATATAGGTCCAGATAGAGTTTTTCTACCAATTAATTTAATGTTTGCAATATTAGTTGCAATAACGGCATTCCATGTTGGAAAAAAATCCAAAAATATTGTAAAAAATAATTACTCTCAAATACTTGCTTTAATTGTAATCATAGTGCTTATTGTAAACACATATAAATACTATTTTATACATAAAAATTATGCTGAAAAATATGACGAAAGAATAGAATATTTAAAAAAGAATAACTCAAAACTAATTAGCATTACCCCTCTCCCCTTCTCTGGCTATATATACAATGCAGAAATAACGGAAGACACTCTTAACTTCAACAACCAATGCCTCAAAAAATATCTAAAACTAAAGTACTCACCTAAGCTTAAAACTAATGTTTTACATAGCAATTAAAAAAAATCGCAAATAACGCTTAACACTATTTTGTGCAATATTGAATATCTTTAAGTAATTTAAATCAATATAAAATCAAATAATCAAAAAACACCAGTAATACTTAGTATAATTGAATATTAAAAAAATATATAAGATAATTAACTTAACATCAGTATAATGACACTAATATTTTTCTTTTTAAGAAAATTCAGCAAAAGAAATAACTAGGTGTTTACTTATATCTCTATTTTTGTATACCATCTGTAATATAACTTATTGAAGCTACGATATAAGTTGTATTTTCATCATAATTAGAAAAATAACCCGAAAAACTTGACTTTATTAGAATAAATTAGTATATATTTGTGTAAATTATCACGGATTTAGATAAATATTATTAAATTTAGACTTAAATCCTATATAATTAGACAAATAAATAATAATAAACTTTAAAAAATTACATTATGATTAAAACAATGAAAATTAGAACAAAGCTATTATTAAGTTTTACAATAATGGCTATTATAGCTGGAGTAATAAGCTATATAGGTATGTCTCGTATAAAAATCAACAATGACAAAGATGTTGAGTTATATGAAATAGCAACGACACCTCTTGGGGAACTTAATATGATAAATAGTTGTTATAGTCAAATTAGAGCAAGGTATAGAGATATGCTTATTAGTAATGATGAAACTGTAACAAAAAAATACATTCAAGAAGTTAAAAATGAATTAGCAAAAACACAAAAATATGAAGATAATTATAAAAAATCAATACGTACAAAAAAAGGAGAAGCTGTTTTTATTAAATATATTGATTCAAAAAAAGCATTTAATGAAGACATTCAACTATTATTTGAATTAGCATTAACAAATGATGACAAAAAAGGATTTCAATATATTTCTAATGGTAAAATTGTAGAAAGTTGGAAAAATTTGATTGATAATTTTCATATTCTGATTGATTATAAAATCAATCAAGGACAGCAATTGGTTAAAGAAAACACTAGTACAGCAAATTCTGCTATTAACTTAATGATTATTTTAATGATAGTTAGTGTAATAATGGCAATTGCTTTAGGATTTATTATTGCAACAAATATTGGCAATATAACAAAATCTATAATTGAAGAAACTAATAAACTTGTCAATGCTATTCTTAATGGCAAACTAGACACAAGAGGGAAACCTGAAGAAATTAATTTTGAGTATAGGGAAATTATAATAGGTATAAATAAAACATTAGATGCAATTACAAAACCATTAAATGTTGCAGCAGAATATATTGAACGTATTGCGAAAGGAAATATTCCTCCAAAAATTACAGATGAGTATAAAGGAGATTTTAATGAGATTAAGAATAATATCAACATGTGTATTGATGCTATAAATTTAATGATTACAGATGCAAATATGTTGTCAGATACTGCAGTAGAAGGTCGTTTAGATATAAGAGCAGATGCAACAAAACACCAAGGAGATTTTAGAAAAATAGTTGAAGGTATTAATGATATAATAAATTCAGCCGTTGGATTTATTGACAATATGCCTACACCAGCTATGATTATTGACAAGAATTTCAATATTTTATATATGAATAAAATAGGAGCTACATTAGGAAATAGGACACAAAAAGAATTAGTTGGGAGTAAATGTTATGATTTCTTTAAAACAGGAGATTGTAGAACAGACAAATGTGCTTGCTTTAAATCAATGCAAAATGGATTAAATGCAAATAGTGAAACTTATGCAAAACCAGGTACAAATAATTTAGAAATTACGTACAGTGCAATTCCTGTAAGAAATAAAACTGGAAATATTGTTGGAGCTTTTGAAGTTGTATCAGATCAAACACAAATTAAAATAGAGATGCGTAAAGCTGAAAAAATTAATAATTACCAAGAAATTGAAGTAAAGAGAATTGTTAATGGGTTAAACAGTCTTTCTGAAGGGAATTTAAATATTGATTTAAAAGTTGAAGATTCTGATCAAGATACACAAACTGTTGCAAACAAGTTTATTGAAATTAATAATGCTATAAAAAATTCCATAAAAGCTATAAACAATCTAATTGGAGATGCAAAAATGCTTGCTAATGCTGCAGATGAAGGGCAATTGACTACACGTGCAGATATTTCAAAGCATCAAGGAGATTTTAAAGTTATAGTGCAAGGCTTAAATGATATTATAGAAAACATAGTAAACCCTATAAATATAGCATCAACCTTTTTAGAAAATATGGCACAAGGCGATATAACTGAAAAAATAACAAATGATTTTAAAGGAGACTTTAATAAAATAAAATTAAGTATAAATTTATTAACAGAATCTATGTCTAAAGCCTTATTAGATATTAGAAATGCCGCAGACAATATAGCAAATGCAAGCCAACAAATGAGTATAACGTCACAAGATGTTTCTCAGGGAGCTACAGAACAAGCGAGTTCAGCAGAAGAAGTTTCGTCATCGATGGAAGAAATGGCGTCAAATATTCAACAAAACACAGATAATTCACAGCAAACAGAAAAAATTGCATTAAATGCCGCAGACGGTATTAATAAAGTTGCGATAGCTGCAAAAGACACTTTAGATAAGATGAAAGAAATAGCGGAGAAAGTTTCTATTATTGGAGAAATAGCACGTCAAACAAATATTTTAGCTCTTAATGCTGCTGTTGAGGCTGCACGTGCAGGAGAACATGGTAAAGGTTTTGCTGTTGTAGCAGCAGAGGTTCGTAAATTAGCAGAACGTAGTCAAGTATCTGCCGTAGAAATTGACGCATTGACTAAAGTAAGTGTAAAATCTACAGAAGAAGCAGGAGTTTTAATGAATGCTATTGCCCCAGAAATACAAAAGACAGCAAAACTTGTACAGGAAATAACTGCTGCAAGTATAGAGCAAACTTCAGGAGCAGAACAAGTCAATAATGCAATACAACAACTAAACAAAGTTACCCAACAAAATGCAGCAGCATCTGAAGAAATGGCAACAGGCTCTGAAGAATTATCAGTTCAAGCAGAAAAATTATTAGAAAGCATATCTTTTTTTAAATTAGAGAATGATTTAAATAAAAAGGTTAATAATAATAAAGCTAGGCAAGAACATAAGTTTTCAAAACAAACTGGAGGAAAAATATTTCAAAGCGATTCGTACAAGTCGAGCAATAGGCACACTGGCAATGGTATTTCATTAAATATGGGCAAAGATTCAATTGATAAGGATTACGAAAGATTTTAAGAGGTACCTCTAACCCTAATAACAAGCTATATCAAGTTAAGTACCGATATAATCTTATATCGGTACTTTTTTTTTACAAATTGAATATTTATCCCTGATTGTCCATTAGAAAAAAAACTAAGCGTTTTTGAAATTTTCTAATAGACAACATTAGTATATTGGTTTTGGAAATAACTGAAAATTATTATTATAATATAGTCATTAATCTTTTATTTTGCTTTATTTTTTGATTGTTAAATTTGTTGGCATACAGTAATCTAATTTATAGAATATTACAAACTATTAGTCATTAATTATTAATTTTAGTCCTAATTCTTTTGCTTTTTTTATAATGAATTCTTTTGCGGAGTCATAATCGTTACTTATTACTCCATCAAGAATAGCATCTTTAAGTGAATTTTTCAATACACCAACAGTATAGGAAGGCTTAATATTAAATAAAGTCATTATTTCTTCCCCAGATATGGGAGGTTGCCAATTTTTAATTCTATCTCTTTCCTCTACTTGACGCATCTCCTCTCGTATTTCCTCAAACTTCTTTTTATATTTCTTTACTTTTTCTGGGTTTTTAGATGTAATATCTGCTTTGCAATGAATCATTAAATCATCAAGCTCTTCTCCTGCGTCAAACATTAATCTACGAATAGCAGAGTCGGTTACAGATTCTTCCACTAATGAAATTGGACGTAAATGCAATTCTACTATTTTTTTTACGTATTTCATTTTGTCATTAAGCGGAAGTTTTAATCTTCTAAATATTTCAATAACCATTTTGCCTCCTACAAAATCATGATTATGAAAAGTCCAACCGATTTTTTTTATATACTTCTTTGTTATTGGTTTGCCTATATCATGAAGAAGAGCAGCCCATCGTAACCATAAAGAGTTGCTTACTTCGGAAACATTATCAACCACTTCTATTGTATGATAAAAATTATCTTTATGCCCAATGTTATTGATAACATCCACGCCTTTCAAGTTATGTACTTCAGGTAGTATTTTTTCTAAGAGCCCAGTTTCATAAAGATAAATCAAACCTTTTGAAGGTCTTGCCGATAGAAGAATCTTATTTAATTCGTCAGTAATTCTTTCTTTAGATATAATTTCTATTCTTTTTACATTATTTTTTATTGCATTAAAAGAATCTGGGTCTATTTCAAAATCAAGTTGAGTAGCAAACCTTATTGCTCTAAGCATTCGTAAAGGATCATCGGAGAACGTAATGTCTGGAGCCAATGGCGTTTTTATTAATTTATTGTTTAAATCATTTATGCCATTGTATATATCAACTAGTTCCCCATAGCTTTCTTTATTCAAACTTATTGCCAAAGTGTTTATAGTAAAATCACGTCTAGCTATATCTTCTTCAATATTTCCTTCTGTAACATTAGGCTTACGTGAGTCTGAATTGTATGATTCTTTTCTTGCACCAACAAACTCAACTTCCATATCTTTATATCGAAACATTGCAGTTCCAAAATTTTTAAATACATTTATTTCTTTTGCATTTTTATTTAGCTTAAGGTTAACTTGCTCTGCTATTTCAATCCCATTCCCCACTACAGTCACATCTATATCCTTGGAGTATCTATTTAGGAGTAAATCTCTAACAAAGCCTCCTATAACATAAGCCTTGCTGTTGTTTTTTTCTGCTATCTCAGAAATTGTTTTAAAAAGTTTAAGTTCATCCTTATTAATACAACTTTCAAAATTGCTATTGTCTGATAAATTTGAATTCACCGTTAATGTTTAGTTTTAATATGCTTGATTCTTTTGATTTCAATATAATATTTGGCAAATCTACAATGTAATCTACTGATTTAATAATTTGTGGGTTAATTTCTTTAAAAGTTTTTGGTGAAACTTCGCCACTTATGTTTGCAGAAGTGGAAACTAATGGTTTCCCAAATGTTTTTAAAAATTCAAATGGAAACCCTTCTTTTACAACTCTAATAGCAATACTTCCATCTTCATTGCATACATTTGAAGCTAAATTCCTGCCTTTTGGATATATTATAGTTAAAGGACTATCTGCATATTCAACTAAACTTTCTGCTATTTCAGGAACATCAACAACATAATTGTAGATTTGAGAAAACCTATCTACTAAAACAATAAAACCTTTAAATGCATTTCTATATTTTATTTTTATTAATTTATTAACGGCTTCCTCATTTGTAGCATCACATCCTATACCCCATATTGTTTCTGCTGGATATAATATAACCTGTCCTTCTTTTAGCTTATTAATAAGCTCTTTATTATTAATCATTACATATTTGAATTAAAATATTTACAAAAACTACTTATTTGACAATCATTACACATAGGTTTCCTTGCTTTACACACATAACGCCCATGAAGAATTAGCCAATGATGAGTTTTGTTTAATAGGTGATCTGGAATATTCTTTGTTAATTCTTGTTCTACTTTTAATAAGTTAGCCTTTTCACTAACAAATCCTATTCTTTTGGCTAGTCTATTTACATGAGTGTCAACAGGCATTGTTGGTTGATTATGAATAACGGAAAGAAAAACATTTGCTGTTTTGCGTCCAATTCCTGGCAATTTTATCAAAGTGTCAAAATCAGAAGGAATTTCCCCATTAAATTTATCTATTATCAATGAAGCTAACCCTTTTAAATGCTTACTTTTATTATTTGGGTAACTACAACTTTTAATTAAATCAAATATAACATCTTTGGATGTTGTGTTCATTACCGTAAAGTTAGGACAATTTTCGAACAATGCAGGTGTAATGATATTAACCCTCTTATCAGTGCATTGTGCAGATAAAATTATAGCAACAATAAGCTCATACTGACTTTTATAGACTAATTCCGTTTCTAAGGTTGAATTAACTTTGCTTATATAATCTATAAAAGATTTGAAAATTGTTTTAACCTGCATAATTTATTTTCCAATAGATTTTATTGCTCCCGTTTTAGGATTGAAATTGACATTATATTTGTAAGCAGGTAAAAAATTAGTTACACCTAATTGAGGTATTGTTATTACTTTTTCAAACTTAACATTTTCGCCATACTCTGTCCAAACTTTAAATAATTCAGGAATTCTATAATAATAACCTTTTTTCCCTTCTTCATTGTGTTTTGATATTTCAGATATAAAACCACTCAGCTTTCTATTATCACTTATCTTTTGCATATTTAACAAAATAGCTTTACCATCTTTTGAACTGTTTACTAATCCCTCACTTTGAGAAAATCTAAGTAATATTGGATTATTAGCATCATCTCCTACTTTTGGTATATATACAAATTTATATTTATAATACTGAGTGCTTGTATTTCCCTTAAATAAACTTATGTATTCATTTTGTTTACGTTCCAGTTCTTTAAACATAAATTCAAGAGTGTTTTTTTCATAATTAACTTCTTGTTCCCCCCATATTAAGTTAAATTTTTTATCTTGTAATTTAAAAATAAACTCCGTAGTTTCTTTTGCTTTATCTTCTAATGATTTTTCAACAATTGATCTTGACAGAATTATATTTTGAACAGGAATAGAATCTATTATTTCGGTTCTTATTATAGTGTCAACTTTTTCTGTTAAATTACTATTTATTGGTATTAATAAAGAGTTATCCAAGTCTTTATTAATTTGTTTGTTTTGCAAATCAGCTTCTTTAATTTCTCCTAATATATTGCTTTTACTATTTAAACTTACAATCATTCCATTCTCATTAAGTTCGGCAATGGTATTATTTTCTGTTTTTTCATCTCGTTTTCTTGGTAATTCTACATAATAATAGTGATTTTCATCTGGAACTATAAACTCGTTTATATCAAAAGATACTATTTCCCAATAAGTATTGTTTTTCTTTACATAATCTTTAATCCCAAGTAATTTTTCAGCATATTGATAATATATACCAACATTGTTTTCTGTTTTTTTTATTGTAACATCTATAGTTAATGCAGTTTTGGGTAAAGCATAATAAAGACCTTGCCTATTTATTTCTTCGTTAGGAATTTTATTTACATTAACGACGTTTATTTGCTGTTTACATGAGCTTGAAATAATGAAACAAATAAATATTCCCCAAATTAAATATTGTGACCTTCTTTTCATAATTATACTTTATTAAAATATTTTTTTTAATTAGACTTCAAAATTATTATTAATATTTTATTTTTCAACTAAAAATTCTATTAATTGATAAAATACCAATAGCGTCCTAAATGGAAAAAGAAAGGTGTAATATTTACTCAAATTATTATCTTTGAGGTACCTCCCTTCATAATGGCAAATATAACATTTTTTTAACAAATAATATCAAAATTAGATCGTCACAGTTTTAGTAAACTGGAAAAATCCAATCAAACGGATAAGCACAATATGGGATACAATAGCTAAAAATTATAGTTATAAATAATCATCAATCTTTTATTTTGTTTTTTTGATTGTTAAATTTGTTGGTATGTGGGAATTGAATTTATAGAAGAATATATAAAGTATGGAGATAATTTAGCTATAAAAAACATAATCAATTTTATTATATTGTATTGTTTTGGTTAACATACTGGTAATTAAAGCAAAAAGTGTATACTTTTTTAAAATAACAAAAAGCAAATATGATTTAATTTGACTGGTTAATCATTTGATTATAAGGACGAAATAAGGTTTTGATGTTGATTGAGTGGAGTTAAGAGTGAGGTTAAAGTGCTCTATATGTGCTCTATATGTGCTCTACATGAACTGTATATGTGCTTTATATGTGCTCTATATCAAAAATTGATTTTGATTAAACCAAGAGAGGTTATTAACTCCTCTTATTTAATTAAAAAGGCATTATTGACCAAAATAAAAACTGGGACAATTGCAAGTCTAAAATTTTAATGAACCAATAGCAAAGTCTAAAAAATATTGAGATTTAATAATAAAATTATTAAAAAGTACTTTTTACAAAGGTCTTGGCTTAGTTCTAATCTGATTTTATATTTGTTATGATGATGTAAATGAGATAAAAATTACTACATTATTTGCCATGCGATTATATACATATATTGCGATTAGAAGGTTTCCAATTGGGGTTTCCTTTTGATATTATAGATTTTATAATTCCGATAAGAAGAGCCATGTTCATTAAAATGAAATGAGATATAAAACGCATTGGTTTAATATTTATTTTTAGATAAGAGAGTATTGCATCAATTACAGGTATTGTGTATAATATTATTTGGGATAAGAGAGTTAATTTGTAAACAATGTTTTGCTCAAATATTATTATGTTTGAAATAAATGCAATTATTACTAGAATAGGAGTAATGTAACGTAATACTTTGTGAGAGCAAAAAGCGAATGAAAGCCCATTGAAAGGTAGTATCCACATTTTAAAATTTTGAATTATTATAGGAAATGTTCCTGCGGATATTCTTTTTTTTCGCCGGAATTCTTCCCAAATGCTTTCATTTAAGTCTTCAAAAGCAATTGCATTGAGCTCGTTAATAGCTTTAAAATTTTGTTTTAGAATGTTTATAGTAATAAAAAAATCATCAGCAAGTAGTTTATTAGTAGGGATTTCAATGAATAATTCTTTTCGAATAGAATAGCATCCTCCGAAACTTCCAATCATGCTTCCCCATATTATTCCTTCTTGGTATTTCAGTAAGTTTTCTTTATACAAATAATATTTTTCTTGAGAAATTATTCCTTTTGATGTTTTGTTTTTATTGTTTAGAATATTTCCCCCAACTAGTCCTATATTCAAGTTTTTGTAGTGTTTAACTAATTGATATATTGTTTGCTCGTCGAAGAATACATTTGCATCAGACAGAATTATTATTGAGTTTTGAGCTGTTTCAACTAATTGGTTAATGATACTAGCTTTTCCTTGTCTTTTAATGAAAGTTAGGTGATTAATTTTGTATTTAGATTTATATTTTGCAATTATGTTTTCAGTATTATCTGAGCAGTTGTCAGTTCCTATTATTAACTCAATTTTATAGTTAGGATAGTTTGAATTGAATGTTGATATTATTTTTTGTTCGATTACTTTTTCTTCGTTGTGAGCTGCGAATATTATCGATACGTAAGGTAAGTTTTCGTCATTTATATCATATACAATGTTATTTTGACTGTGATTTTTTGCTTTATAATTAGTTATCCAAGGGTATAGCAAATAAGTATGCAAAATACCAATAACTGCTATTATGAAAGTAATTTCTGGTATCATTTTACAACTTCTTTATACTTTTCAATTAGTTTATTGATTACTTTTTGATTAGAATATTGCTCGTAAATAAGTTTTTCGGCATTTGAAGAAATTAGATTAAATAACTCATTATTTTCAATAATTTTATTAATTGCATTTAAGAACTCATCAGGAGTGTCTGCTATAATAATATTTTTGAGATTAGAGTATTGTATTCCTTCCGCTCCTATTGATGTGGATATTACAATTTTGCCAGCAGCCATAGCTTCTAATATTTTTACTCTTATGCCGCTTCCTGCAAGGAGTGGTACTATCATAATGTCATTTTGAGTAATAAATTGTATGGCGTCTTTAACTTCTCCTAAAATATCAATTCCTTTATTTTTTAGGTCGTTAATCTCTTTATTCATATATCTTCCCCCAACAATGAAATGCAAGTTTGGATATTTTTTTTGAATATTCTCCCAAACATTTTCGGCAAACCAAAGTAGTCCTTCAGTATTTGGCATCCAATCAAATGATGCAATATAAAATAATGTTAAGTTTTTTGATTTTTCTTTTTCTGTTTTATATAGTTTAGTTTCAATGCCAATAGGGTTTATATAAAAACTATTTTCGTATCCCCAATTTATAAATTCATTCAAATCATTTATTGAAAATGTTATAAGTAAATCAGTTTTATTTAGAATAAAATCTTTTTCATATTTTTTTAGCCTATCAGCTAGTAGTTTGAAATAATATTTTTTAATAATATTAGTTTGGCTGTTCGCCATTCTTTCCCATATTAAATATTCAACGTTATGAGCACGAAAGACAATCTTTGCTTTAGATAATTTTTTTATAGTATTAATTGCAGTTGAAGCATATAGCCCTTCAATCTGAATTATATCAAACTGATTATTTTTAAGAATTTCTGTAATTGTCAGAATGTATTGTTTTGAAATAAATCGTTGAATATTATATGATTTGTTTGAAAATAGATTAAAGAAGGCAGAGCATAAATTAATGTTTGTTTTTATGTATGCACTAAAGAACCTATTTTTTAAATATTCTATTTTATCAAATTTAGTTGTGTCGACAAAATGCTTGGAAGTATTAATAGACAACAAGGTATAATCAATATTTGCTTCATAAAGCCCTTTTACAAAATTATTAACAGCAATAGTATATCCACTTTCAGCAGGTAAAGGCACTCTACTAGTAATTATTAATATTTTCATTATTTATTGATTTTAAGGATGGAGTTGAGTTTGCGCATTATTTTGTTAATATACTTATAGTAAGAGTCTTGGTCTAGTAATGTAGAGTCGTTAATAGCTTTTTTTGTTAGATAAATACCTAAAGGAAATATTAAAAATGTGGCTAACCACATTCCAATAAAATCATTAAGTACACCTTCTTTTACTGATTTTTCTGCAGTCATTGATATTACGTGAAATATCACGAAAAAAACAACCGATATAACTACAGGCGTTCCAAAGCCTCCTTTTCTAATTATAGCCCCTAATGGTGCGCCTATAAAGAAGAAAAGAAAGCATGCAAAGGAAAGTGTGAATTTTCTGTGCAGTTCGACTTTGTGCTTAGATATATTTTTGCTTCGATATATAGTATCTTCTTCCCTAAAGAAATAGAATTGTTTTAAATTACGAGCTTGATTTAAAGCCATTTCTTTAATAGCCTGATTTCTATTTGCATTATTTGCTTGCTCGTAATGCATAGGCAATTTATTTTCATTAGGTTTAACATTTTTCCTATAATAATTACTGTAAAAGAAGAACATCTCCATACTGCTATTAATGTAGCTTTGGAAAGCTCTTTTCTTATCTATAATTAGCGAATCTACAGCTTTGTTTAACTGAGAAATATTAAGCATTTGATAGTGAGATTTAAATAATTCTTCTTTAGTCTTAGTTAGAGCAAATTCGGAAATATCAATTCTTATTGTTTGTGCTTCAAATTTACTTTTTTGAAATGTTAATTTGGTTGATTTTGATGATTGATTTTTGTTATCAGGATTTTCATAATAATTATATCCATTAAAAAGTTTTATTTGCAATGTCATTTTGTTATCAGTAGTTTCAATAATTCCTTCTTTAGCTACTGTTAAATTAATATTGCCCAAGTTTTTAGAATGATCATAAATCATAATATCTCTTACTCTTTTTCCATCAGGATATTTATGAGCAACTTTAATAACGTAATTACTAATTCCATTATAAAAAATACCCTCTTTAATGTTTATTGCTGGTTTTTGTTGTCTAACATCATAAAGTAAAGCACCCATTTTTAGGTTTGCTATAGGAAGTATATAGTTTGCAAAGAAAAATGCTGAAACGGAAATTATAAATGTAAATATTATTAAAGGCTTCATTATTTTAATTAGAGATATTCCAGAGGACTTTAATGCCACTAACTCATAGTGTTCACCAAGATTCCCAAATGTCATAAGAGAAGACAATAATATAGCCAAAGGAATAGCTAATGGCACAAACGTAGATGTTGCATAAAATAATAATTCTGCAATAATATACCATTCCAATCCTTTCCCAACCATATCGTCAATGTATTTCCATACAAACTGCATAAGAAATATAAACAATACAATAAAGAAAGTAGCAATAAAAGGTCCTAAGTATGCCTTTAAAACAAATAAATCTATTTTTTTTATTTTCATTATTTGCGTTTAGGATGTTATTTCTGACATCTTTTTTATATCATCATTATTGCCATAAAGAACAAGAATGTCATTTTTTTCAAATACAGTTTCTGGGGTAATAACTCCTAGTGCTTGCCTTTTCATCTTTGATGTTCCAAAAACTGTTTTATATTCAGACTCTCTCATTATAGTAACAATCATAATATTAAATCTTTTACGAAAAGCGGATTCACGAACACTCATGCCAATGAACATTTCGGGGACTATTAATTCTACAATATTATATCCTTCTGCAATTTCAAAAGAATCAATATAACCTTTCAATTCTAATTTTTTAGAGAATCTATCAGCAGTCTCCTGTTCTGGTCGTACAATTTCATCAACACCTATAGCTTCTAATACAGTTCTATGCAATTCATTAATAGAGCGTCCTATTATTTTTTTTACCTTCATTTGTTTTAATTGTGCAGTAATCATAACAGATGCTCCAAAATCTTCACCAATAGCAACAATAACAACATCCGTATCTTTTAAGGGCAAAGTAGCTAAAGCATGCATGTCTTTTGGATCAATACAGACTGTACTATAAACTTTGTCTTTAAAATAATCGACTTTGTGAAAGTCCATATCAACGGCAATAACTTCGTGACCTAATGAGGTTAAGTTTATTGCTAAAGCAGCACCAAAATTGCCTAAACCTATTACAATGAATTTCATTTTTTTTAATTTTAATTGATATAAATATTTTCTATAGGATATCTATAACTTAATATTTTTACTCTATTTACCATTGCTATTAGAAGTGTAATTGTTCCAACTCGCCCTATATACATTAAAAATATAATTACAGTTTTACTTTGAGTACTTAACTCTGGTGTGATTCCTAAAGAAAGCCCAACTGTACTAAATGCAGAAAAGCATTCAAAAACGACCTTAAATATATCTATTTTAGAATCAAATACACTTATTAGGAATGTTGACAATCCTATTATAAGAATAGACATAAACATTATTGAATAAGCTCTTCTTATTGATAATTCTGGTATTTCTCTGTTAAATAATTCAATTCTATTTTTCCCTCTTGATACATTTATTGCATTAAATATAGATATTGCAAAAGTAGTAGTTTTTATCCCACCACCAGTTGAGCCTGGTGATGCCCCAATCCACATTAAAAATATAATTATTAGAGACGTTGAATTTAAGAGAAGTCCCATGTTTATAGTGTTAAATCCTGCTGTTCTAGGAGTTACAGATGCAAAAAAAGCAGAAACAACTTTCCCTTTTAGACTTAGTTCGCTTAATGTATTATTATACTCTGTTATAAAAATAAATATAGTTCCAAATGCGAGTAAAATAATTGTTGTAAATAAAACTATTCGAGTATTAACATTTATAACTAAAGGAAGATGACGATAACGGTCTCCTGTAAGAGTTTGTCTAATTTTATTCTTTAAAAAATGCTTAAAATATCTATAGTAATTAAACAAAATAGGAAAACCTAAACCACCACATATAACCAAAAAAGCTATTATCAAATGTAAATTATAATTATACCTTACAGTGCTTTCATATAAACCATCTGTAAAAGTGGAGAAACCTGCATTACAAAATGCAGAAATTGAATGGAATATAGAAAAATATATTTTATTTTTTAAATCCATGCATCCAAGATGTGCTATACTTGCAAAAATAATCAAAGCTCCTACAAATTCTATTAAAAATGTTATCAAAATAATTTTTGAAATAGCATTAAATATCTCTCCCAATTTTTCTTCTATTATAATGTCTTTTAACATCATCTGATTTGAAAAGCTACTGCTACTATTACTTTGAAACATTATCCCTAAAAAACTTGTAAATGTCATTATACCTAAGCCTCCAACTTGTATTAATCCCATGATTATTGTTTTGCCTAGCATGGTAAAAGTTGTAGCAGTATCAACAACTATAAGCCCAGTGACACAAACAGCACTTGTAGAAGTAAAAATGGCATCAATAAGACTTATTCCATCTGTCGTTGAATTAGGTAACATAAGTAAAAATGAACCAATTACAATTATAAAGGCAAAACTAAATATAAATAACAAAGCTGGATTCACATTGCGTTTTAACATTCCTAGTGTTTTCAATGAAAATTCAATTATAAAAAGTATTGTAAATGTAATGTAAATGAATATTTTTTCATTTAGCAATTGGACAACATCACTATCATGATTAAAAGACTCGGGAATAAAAGAGTTTGATAATATTGAAAATAATAAATATGACAACAAAATCATATCCAAAATTATGGAGAAAAAACTACGTTTAGAACTAATTGTCAAAACTAAATTTGCAAACAAGGAACAAAACAGAATGTAAACAAGGGAAGTGTAAACATAGATTATGTTTTTTGAAACGAAATCAGCGTGATCATATCCTATATCATATATAACAAACATAAATCCTATGAAACTAAAAAAGAACAAAGAGTAATTACTCATCTTTAAAATAAAGTCTCTTATTTCTTTATAAGCGACTTTAAATCTAAACGTATATTTATATAAAGAAGGGAACATTAAAACACTTTTCTTATAATTTTTACAATAGGTTCAGGATTACTCATGGTGTAATAGTGTAAACAAGGAACTCCATATTTTATTAATTCTTTACTTTGCTCTATAGACCAATCACAACCAATTTCACATACAGTTTTATCATCTTTTGAATTAAAAATATCTTTGTATAAATCATCAGGAATGTCAATATGAAAAATTTTAGGGATAGAATATATTTGTTTTTTATTAGTTATTGTCTTTATTCCTGGAATTATAGGAATATTAATACCTATAGCACGACAATCATCAACAAACTTAAAATATTTTTGGTTATCAAAAAACATTTGTGTAACAATATAATCAGCTCCAGCATCAACTTTTGCTTTTAAAAATCTTAAATCTGATTGATAATTTGCTGCTTCATAATGTTTTTCTGGATAACCAGCAACACCTATACAAAAATCTGTATTAATTGCATTTTTTAAATCTTCATCAAGATAAATACCCTTATTCATATTAACTATTTGCTTAACCAAATCTATAGCATAACTATGTCCATCTATTTCTGGTTCAAAATGTTTTTCATTTTTTGCAGGATCACCTCTTAATGCTAAAATATTTTTAACTCCTAAAAAATCAAGATCAATAAGAGCATCTTCTGTTTCCTGCTTTGAAAAACCACCACATATAATATGAGCAACAGAATCCGTTTGATAACGGTGCATTATTGCTGAACAAATACCAACTGTCCCAGGACGTTTACGTACAGCTACTTTTTCGAAAATTCCTCCTGCTTTTTCTTTATAAACAAACTCAGATCTATGATAGGTAACATTTATAAATGGAGGTGAAAATTGCATTAAAACATCAAGTATTGAAAATAATTTATCAATACTTTGACCTTTCAAAGGAGGTAATATTTCAAATGAAATATAAGGGGTCTTTGACTTATTTATTACATCAATTAATTTCATTAACAAAAAAGTATTTAGCTAAAGTTGCAAATATAATCCATAACTAATAACAAAATCAAAAGTATTAAATAATATTTTAAACTAATGGCATTTTTATGAATTTTAATAAGTAATTTTAATTATTGATAATAAATTTTGTTAAAAAGATCGTTTGAAATATTCCGATTAGTTATGTTTACAAACATGTCAATTTCTTTCTCAAATTAACGTCGCTGTTTTGTATTTTACAAAAGTAATAAGGAAAAATAATTAATTAAATTTCATTTTTGTAAAAAAAAAGAAGTAGGTTTGCAATACTAATTAAATTTATTTATATTATGTTTACAGGAATAGTTGAATCATTAGGCAAGGTAGTGTCAATAAAAAAAGATAAAAGCAATATTAATTTCACAATAGAAACCCCTTTGGCAAAAGAGTTAAAAGTTGATCAAAGTTTGTGTCATGATGGCGTTTGTTTAACAGTTGTTGAAGTAAATACTGAAGCAGAACAATACATAGTCACAGCCATACAAGAAACTTTAATTAAATCTAATATGCGATGTTTAGTAAATGGCAGTGAAATTAATTTGGAGAGAAGTTTGTCTGTTAATGCTCGATTTGATGGTCATATAGTGCAAGGTCATGTAGATCAAACTGCTATTTGCAAATCAATAGAAGAAACAGACGGTAGTTGGAAATATGTATTTGAATATGATCCTAAAATGGGTAATTATACAGTGGAAAAAGGTTCTATTAGTGTAAATGGGGTAAGTTTAACAGTTGTAGACTCTAACGAGAATACTTTTTCAGTTGCAATAATACCTTACACTTACAATAATACTAATTTTAAAGATTTTAAAATAGGGACAATTGTAAATATAGAATTTGATGTTGTAGGAAAATACATTGCAAAATTATTTAAACTATACCAAAATTAGACTAAATATCTAATTTTAAAGAACGATACAGCTTATAAAAAAGCAAAAGTCGCTTCTACTTTTATCTAAAATTAAAGATAGAATATAATTCTTAGTAAAAAAAAAATTTAAATAACTAGCTATAAATTATTGCTTGAAGTTTTTTGATAAATGTTTAATATAGATAACTTTTATCCTAGGTATATGTTTATTTTATGCTAGCTAATTTTAAATTATTTAGTGTAACGATGTTAATTTATAATTAATTTTATAGTAGTTTTGTAAAAAAATAAAAAGATAAGAAGTGAACATTATTGATAAAATAAAATATAGACTTGGTTATATTATGCTTAATAAGGAGTTGGAGAATCTTAAACGAGATAAAGTTCTCTCCAATTTAAAAACAGCAAAAAAGATTGGTATTTTATATTATTTAGAAAGCGAAAAACAATATAATGTAATCTCTGATTTTGTCAAATCATTACAAGAAGAGCATAAAACGGTTAAAGCATTAGGAATGATTCCTGAAAAAACAGTTCCTCATTATTGTTTTCCTAAGATATTTTATGATTATATAACAGTTAAGGATTTAAATTGGTATTATAAACCAAACGCTATTTGTGTTAGAGATTTTATTAATACTGAATATGATATATTAATTGATTTAACAACAGAAAATAGTTTTACTATAGAATATATATCAGCATTATCTAAAGCTAAGTTAAAAGTAGGAAAAGCTGATAATCTTAGAAAAAAATATTATGATATAATGATTGATATAGAAAAAAATAAGGATTTAAAATATTTAATATTACAGATAACACATTATTTATCAATGTTAAAAAAATAGAGAAATAATGAATAAATTTAAAGGAACAGGTGTTGCTATGGTTACACCTTTTAGAAAAGACGAAAGCATTGATTTTACATCTTTAGGTAAATTAATAAATTTTGTAATAAATAATGGAGTTAATTATATTGTGACACTTGGAACTACATCCGAATCTGTAACCTTATCTACAGATGAAAAAAATGCCATAATTGATTTTATGATTGAAACAATTGATAATAGAGTGCCTTTAGTTGTAGGTATGGGAGGTAACAATACTCAAGAAATAGTAGATAAAATTAGAAAACGTAATTTTGATGGTATTTCTGCAATATTATCCGTGTGTCCTTATTACAATAAACCATCTCAAAAAGGGGTATATTTACATTATAAAGAGATATCTGAGGCTTGCCCTGTAGGAGTTATAATATATAATATAAAATCTCGCACTGGTGTAAATATTTCGACTGATACCATTTTAAAAATAGCAAGCGACTTTAAAAATGCTATTGGAGTAAAAGAGGCGTCATTAGATGTAGTTCAGTCCATGCAAATTATATCACAAAAACCAAAAGATTTTTTAGTATTATGTGGCGATGATCAATATTCTCTTCCTTTAATTTCAATTGGAGCTGAAGGAGTCATTTCTGTAACCGCTAATGCTTATCCTGCTGAATTTACAGAAATAATAAAAATGGCTTTAAGCAATAATTTTACAAAATCGAAAGAACATTATTACAAACTTTTCGAATTGATGGAAGTTATGTTTAGTGAAGGCAATCCTTCAGGAATAAAAGCTGTTTTAAGTATCAAAAATATGATATCTAATCAATTTAGACTCCCCATAACTCCTGTTACTCGTTCTGCTTATATAAAGCTACACGACATTGTTAATAAATTAGACAACTAAATTATTTTTTTAATAGAGTTCTATAAATTTAAATATTAATAATAAAATCAATAATTATATTATTGCAATTCCGTTTTTATTGCTTCTCCTAATTGTTTTTTTGTTAATTTTACCATCGTCTTGTAATTAT
>Ga0154552_1045_pt2 | contig 25100 bp, 39 predicted proteins | sample RifGroF2_FD_105695 | JGI IMG/M metagenome (GOLD analysis project Ga0154552, IMG submission 105695) | Bacteroidetes bacterium GWF2_29_10
AAATAATAGCTGCATTAAGAAAAGCATCTTTAAATCAAAAGATAAACTTAGTATTATGTGGTTCTTCTTTTAAAAATAAAGGCGTTCAAACAATGCTAGATTCTGTAATTAGATTTTTACCAAGCCCTATGGATATTCCACCTGTAATAGGAATTAACCCTAATACAGGAGAAGAAGAAGAACGTAAAGTTTTATCAAGTGAAAAATTTTCTGCTTTAGCATTTAAAATAGCAACAGACCCTTATGTTGGTCGTTTAGTATTTTTTAGAGTTTATTCAGGAACATTAGAAGCTGGATCATATATATATAATAGTTCTACAGGGAAAAAAGAGAGAATTTCACGATTGATGCAAATGCATGCAAATAAACAAAATCCTCTTGATAAAATAGAAGCAGGAGATATTGGTGCAGCGGTAGGATTTAAAGAAATACGAACTGGAGATACATTGTGTACAGAGGCAAATCCTATTTTATTAGAGTCAATGACTTTTCCAGAACCTGTTATAGGTATTGCGGTTGAGCCTAAAACTCAAGCTGATTTAGACAAACTAGGAGTTGCTTTAAATAAATTATCAGAAGAAGATCCAACATTTAAAATAAAAATGGATGAAGAAACAGGCCAAACCGTAATTAGTGGAATGGGAGAGTTGCATCTAGAAATTTTAATGGATAGACTTAAACGAGAATTTAAAGTAGAATGTAATCAAGGAGCACCTCAAGTTGCTTATAAAGAAGCGATAACTTCAAAAGTTAATCATAGAGAAGTATATAAAAAACAAACAGGTGGTAGAGGTAAATTTGCAGATATTGTTTTTGAAGTAAGCCCAGCAGATAAAGGTGTTGAGGGTTTGCAGTTCATAGATGAGGTAAAAGGCGGTAATATTCCTCGAGAATATATCCCATCTGTAGAAAAAGGATTTAAAGGAGCAATGTCAAATGGAGTGTTAGCAGGATTTCCACTAGAAAGTATGAAGATACGTTTATTGGATGGTTCATACCATGCTGTTGACTCAGATTCTTTATCTTTTGAAATTTGTGCAAGAATAGCATTTAAAGAATCATGCAGAAAAGCAAATGCAGTTCTATTAGAACCAATAATGAAAATAGAGGTTGTTTGCCCAGAGCAAAATACAGGAGATGTTATGGGTGACCTTAATAAGAGAAGAGGTCAACTTGAAGGAATTGAGGTTAGAGCTGGATTTCAGCTGATAAAAGCGAAAGTGCCTCTTTCTGAAATGTTTGGTTATGTTACAACATTGCGAACAATAACATCTGGTAGAGCTACATCTTCAATGGAATTTTCGCATTATGCAAAAGTTCCTGCAAGTATTCAGGATGATGTGGTAACAAAATATAAAGGAATTTCATCAAAGTAATTATAAATTTAAAAATTGATTGAAAAGTGAATCAGAGAATTAGAATAAAATTAAAATCTTACGATTATAACTTGGTTGACAAGTCGGCTGAGAAAATTGTAAAAACTGTAAAATCAACAGGTGCTGTAATTAGTGGGCCAATACCATTGCCAACCCGTAAAGAAATTTTTACTGTGAATAGATCTACTTTTGTAAATAAAAAGTCTAGAGAGCAGTTTCAATTATGCACATACAAAAGGTTGTTAGACTTATTTAACACTAACGCAAAAACAGTTGATTCGCTTATGAAATTAGAATTGCCAAGTGGAGTTGATGTAGAAATAAAAGTCTTATAAATAAATATAATAATACAAAACAGTTATGCCTGGAATAATTGGTAAAAAGGTCGGGATGACCTCAGTTTTTGATGCCTCTGGTAAAAATATACCATGCACTGTCATAGAAGCTGGTCCTTGTTTTGTAACCCAAGTTAAAACAATTGACAATGATGGTTACAGCGCAGTTCAAATCGCTTTTGATGATAAGAAAGAAAAAAATACACCGAAGCCTATGAAAGTTCATTTTCAAAAAGCAAAAGTGTCAACTCCTAAAAGAAAAGTAGTAGAGTTTAAAGATTTAGGAAATGACATTAGTTTAGGAGATGAAATAAAAGTAGATGTTTTTAATGAAGGTGATTTTGTTGATATCGTTGGAACTTCTAAAGGAAAAGGATTCCAAGGTGTTGTAAAAAGACACGGATTTAGTGGAGTCGGTGGTCAAACACATGGTCAACATAACAGATTAAGAGCTCCAGGTTCTTTGGGTGCTTCATCATATCCATCAAGAGTTGTAAAAGGCATAAGAATGGCTGGACGCATGGGTGGAGATAGAGTTACAACATTTAATCTAAAAGTAATTAAAGTAATTCCTGAAAATAATCTTTTAATAGTAAAAGGATCTGTTTCAGGATGTAAAGGTTCTTACTTATTAATACAAAAATAATATGGAATTAACAGTTTATAATATAAATGGACAGGAAACTTCTAAAAAAGTAGTTTTAGAAGATAGTATTTTTGCAATAGAACCAAATGATCATGCAATATATTTAGACGTTAAACAGCATTTGGCTAACAAACGTCAAGGAACTCATAAAGCTAAAGGACGTTCTGAAATTAGTGGAAGTACACGAAAAATTAAACGTCAAAAAGGTACAGGAGGAGCAAGAGCAGGATCTATTAAAAATCCTTTATTTAGGGGTGGAGGTAGAGTTTTTGGCCCAGTTCCTAGAGATTATAGCTTTAAATTAAACAAAAAAATAAAAACATTAGCTAGAAAATCAGCATTAACTTATAAGATTAAAAGCGAATGTATTATTGTTGTGGAAGACTTTGTTTTTGAGCAAATTAGAACAAAAGATTATATCAGCGTTTTGAAAAGTTTTAATTTAATTGATAAAAAATCATTATTAGTATTCCCTGAATCAAATAAAAATGTATTTTTGTCGTCTAGAAATTTGAAGAATGCTAAAGTTGAACTTGCATATAAATTAAATACATATAGTATTTTAAATGCAAATACAATGTTAATTTCTGAGAAATCAGTAGATATAATTAATAATATGTTGAATAAATAAGGCTAGAATAAATTTTTAATTAATTAATGCAATGAATATACTTTATAAGCCTATAATAACAGAAAAGATGACAGCAACAGGCGAGAAACTTAATCAGTACGGGTTTGTTGTAAATAAAGATGCAAGCAAGGATCAGATAAAGAATGCTGTCGAGAAAATGTATAACGTTAATGTACAAAAAGTAAATACAATGATTTATTTGGGAAAACTTAAAGTTAAAGGAACCAAATCAGGATTCGTTTCAGGACGAAAAAAATCATTTAAAAAAGCTGTAGTACATTTGGAAAAAGGACAAAATATTGATTTTTTCAGTAATATATAAAATAGAATGGCGCTAAAGAAGATAAATCCGACTACACCGGGACAAAGATTTAAAGTAGTCAATGAAAGTACAGATATTACCACAAATATCCCGGAGAAAAGTTTAATTGTAAAATTATCCAAAACAGGTGGTAGAAATAATTCGGGTCGTCGTACTATGAGATATATAGGAGGCGGACATAAACGACAATACAGAATAATAGATTTCAAAAGAAATAAATTTGATATTCCTGGTATTGTTAAAACAATAGAATATGATCCTAATCGTACTGCAAGAATAGCTTTGATTAATTATGCAGATGGCGAAAAAAGATATATAATAGCCCCAAATGGATTAAAAGTTGGTCAACAAATTTTTGCGGGAAAGAGTATTCAACCAGAAATAGGAAATACATTATATCTTAGTGAAATTCCTTTAGGTACTTTTGTTCATAACATAGAACTAAGACCAGGACAAGGAGGCAAAATTGCTAGAGGCGCAGGAACTTATGCTCAACTTTCTTCAAGAGACGGTAGATATGCTATTTTAAAATTGCCTTCAGGAGAAATAAGAATGATCTTAATTACTTGTATGGCAACTATAGGTACGGTATCTAATTCAGACCATAGCCTAGAAGTTTCTGGAAAAGCAGGAAGATCTAGATGGCAAGGTCGTCGTCCAAGAACAAGAGCTGTTGTTATGAACCCTGTTGACCATCCAATGGGTGGAGGTGAAGGTAGAGCATCTGGTGGACATCCTAGATCAAGAAAAGGATTACCATCAAAAGGCTTTAAAACAAGAGCTAAAAAGAACGTTTCTAATAAATATATTGTAGAGAGAAGGAAAAAATAATATTTAACTATGAGTAGATCATTAAAAAAAGGTCCGTATGTTGACGCTAATCTAGAGAAAAAAATATTAGCATTAAATGAAGTCAACAAAAAAAATGTTGTTAAAACATGGTCAAGATCATGCACTATTACTCCCGATTTTGTTGGGCATACTGTTGCTGTACACAATGGAAATAAATTTATTCCTGTTTTTGTAACAGAAAATATGGTCGGTCATAAATTCGGTGAATTTTCTCCAACCAGAATATTTAGAGGTCACGCAGGTAGTAGTAAAAAAGGTAAAAAATAAAATAAAATGGGAGCACGTAAAAGATTAAAAGCTATTGAAATAAAAGAGGAAAAAAAGAATATTTCCTTTGCAAAGCTTAATAATTGTCCATCATCTCCAAGAAAAATGAGATTAGTAGTTGATATGATTCGAGGTCTTGATGTTGATAAAGCTTTAGCTATTCTTAAATTTTCTAATAAAGAAGCAGCCCTAAAAGTAGAAAAATTACTTGTGTCGGCTATCTCTAACTGGAAAAATAAAAACGAAAGCATAAGAGAAGAAGATGCTAATCTTTTTGTAAAAGAAGTTTTTGTTGATTGTGGTACAATGTTAAAAAGATTAAGACCTGCACCGCATGGACGTGGTCACAGAATCAGAAAACGTTCTAATCACGTTACTCTAATTGTTGAAAGCAAAAAAATAACTGTTGAATAATTAATAGATAGATAAATGGGACAAAAAACTAATCCAATTGGCAATCGTCTTGGCATAATAAGAGGTTGGGATTCAAACTGGTTCGGAGGAAAAAATTTCGAAGTAAAATTAATCGAAGATAATAACATCCGAAAATATCTAAATATCAGACTTGCAAAAGCTGGTATCTCTCGAATTATAATAGAGAGAACTCTTAAATTAATTACTGTTACAGTTAATACTGCTAGACCAGGGTTAATTATTGGTAAGGGTGGTCAAGAAGTTGATAAGATAAGAGAAGAATTAAAAAAACTCACCAAGAAAGAAGTACAAATTAATATTTCTGAAATAAAAAGACCAGAATTAGATGCTGTTATTACTGCTCAAAATATTGCAAGGCAAATAGAAGGACGTGTAGCTTTTAGAAGAGCTATAAAAACAGCTATTTCTTCAGCAACAAGAATGGGCGCTGAAGGTATAAAGGTATTAATATCAGGAAGACTTGGTGGTGCAGAAATGGCACGTTCTGAACAATATAAAGAAGGACGTACCCCATTACATACATTTAGAGCTGATATTGATTATGCTACAGCTGAAGCTCATACTACTTATGGCCGCATTGGAATAAAAGTTTGGATATGCAAGGGAGAGATTTATGGAAAGAGAGACTTATCGCCAAATATCGGCTTAGTTCCTGCAAAAACTGGAAAATTTAAAAATAAAAAACGTAACCCAGATAAAAGATAATAAGCAATGTTACAGCCAAAGAAAACAAAGTATAGAAAACAACAAACAGGTCGAATGAAAGGTAATGCTAAACGCGGCTACGAAATATCTTTTGGTTCATTCGCTATTAAAGCACTTGAAACGACCTTTATTGATTCTAAGCAAATAGAGGCAGCGCGTATCGCTGTAACTCGTTATATGAAACGTGAAGGACAAATATGGATTAGGATTTTTCCTGATAAACCTATTACCAAAAAACCTTTAGAGGTCAGAATGGGTAAAGGAAAAGGTAATCCTGAGTATTTTGTTGCTAGAGTTACGCCAGGTAGGATATTATTTGAAGCGGAAGGCGTTAGCTATGAAGTAGCAAAAGAAGCCTTAAGATTGGCATCTCAAAAACTTCCAATTAAAACAAAATTTATAGTTCGTAGAGATTACGTAGAAGAATAATATACATATTATGAAAAAGTTAGATATAAAACAGTTAACAACGAACGAGCTTCGAGATAAAGTTTCTGAACAAAGGGAATTAATTACAAAAATGGAATTATCTCATGCTGTGTCGCCATTAGAAAATCCTCTTAAATTAAGAGTAATAAGACGCGAGTTAGCAAGCATGCTTACAGAGCAAAAAAATCGAAAGATAAATGAATTGTTAAGTTTAAATAATAAATAATTTTATTACTTATATAAAGATGGAAGAAATTAAAAGAAACCTTCGAAAACAAAGAATCGGGATAGTCGTTAGTAATAAAATGGATAAAACTATCGTCATTAAGGTTGAGCGTAAAATTAAGCACCCAAAATATGGAAAATTCCTAAAAAAAACTACAAAGTTTATGGCTCATGATGAAAAAAATGAGTGTAGCATTGGGGATACAGTAAGTATAATGGAAACAAGACCTTTAAGTAAAAATAAAAGCTGGAGACTTCTTGAAATAATTGAAAGAGTTAAATAATTTGTAATTATGATACAACAGGAATCAAGATTAATAGTAGCAGATAACACCGGAGCAAAAGAAGTTTTGTGCATCAGAGTTCTTGGTGGAACTAAAAAAAGATATGCTACAGTGGGTGACAAAATAATTGTTACCGTAAAAAGTGCGCTTCCTTCAGGTAATATTAAAAAAGGAACCGTAACAAAAGCTATAATTGTTAGAACAAAAAAAGAAATCAGAAGAAATGATGGATCTTATATCAGATTCGATGATAATGCTTGCGTATTATTATCTGCAACTGAAGAAATAAGAGGTACTCGTATTTTTGGACCAGTTGCTAGAGAATTAAGAGAAAAGCAATTTACAAAGATATTGTCATTAGCACCTGAGGTACTTTAATATTTTATTATTTATGCAAAGAGAGAATCAAAAAAACAAAAAAATCAAACTTCACATAAAAAAAGGTGATATTGTGAAGGTCGTAGCTGGCGATGATAAAGGACAGCAGGGGCGAATTTTAGCTGTTTATATTAATAAACAACGAGCTTTAGTGGAAGGTGTAAACCTTATTTCTAAGCATTCAAAACCTACAACCGAAAACCCAAAAGGGGGTATCATCAAAAAGGAGGCACCTATCCATATTTCTAACTTAATGGTTGTAGATTCTTCTGGAAAACCTACTCGAATAGGCAGAAAACTCGACGTTAAAGGAAAATTAGTTCGTTATTCTAAAAAAACAGGGGAGGAATTGAAATAATGAGTAATTTAGCACCCAGATTAAAGGAAAAATATCATAATGATATTAAACCTAAACTAATTAAAGATTTTAATTATTCTAGTGTAATGCAAGTTCCTAAAATTACTAAAATTTGTATAAACCAAGGACTTGGTATTGCTGTAGCTGATAAGAAAATTATAGATACAGCAGTATTAGAATTAACTTCTATTACAGGACAAAAAGCTATTGCTACAAAAGCTAAAAAAGATATTTCAAATTTTAAACTGAGAAAATTTACTCCTATTGGAGTAAGAGTTACTCTTAGAGGTGATAAAATGTATGAGTTTCTTGATAGATTAGTTTCTGTATCAATGCCCCGAATAAGAGACTTTAGAGGTATTAATGAAAAAGCATTTGATGGTAAAGGTAATTATTCTTTAGGTATTACTGAGCAAATTATATTCCCAGAAGTAAATATTGATAAAATAGTAAAAATAATGGGATTGCAAATAACATTTGTAACTACGGCTAAAACAGATAAAGAAGCGATGGCGCTTCTTAAAGAATTTGGTATGCCTTTTAAAAATCAAAATAAAGAATTACAATCTATATAATTATGGCTAAAGAATCAATAAAAGCAAGGCAAGTTAAAAGAGAAAAACTAGTGGCTAAATATGCCAAGAAAAGAGAAGAGCTAAAAAAAGCAGGCGATTGGGATGCTCTTGATAAAATTCCAAAAAATGCTTCTCCTGTTAGACTACGAAATCGTTGTAAACTTACTGGGAGACCTCGTGGGTATATGAGAAGATTCGGTATATCCAGAATAAATTTTAGAGAAATGGCTTTAGCTGGTCTTATTCCAGGCGTTACTAAAGCTAGTTGGTAGTTTATAAATATTTAATTTTTTTAAAATGGTAACAGATCCTATCGCAGATTATTTAACAAGAATTAGGAATGCAGTTATGGCTAATCATAAAATTGTTGAAATTCCTACTTCAAACTTAAAGAAGGAAATTACAAAAATCCTTTTTGATAAAGGATTTATTTTAAACTATAAATTCGTTGATGGTAAACCTCAAGGAACTATTAAAATCGCACTTAAATATCACCCAGAAACAAAAACTTCTGCTATTGTAAAATTGCAAAGAGTTAGTAGATCCGGTTTGAGAAATTATGTTGATGCAAATAGTATCCCTAGAGTACTTAATGGATTAGGTGTTGCAGTTATTTCTACATCAAAAGGTGTTATAACTGACAAAGAAGCTCGACAATTAGGTGTCGGTGGAGAAGTTTTATGTTATATTTATTAATAGGAGCATTATAATATGTCAAGAATCGGAAAATTACCTATAAGCTTGCCGAAAGGAGTTGGGGTTAATATAGACGACAAGAATATCGTTACAGTAAAAGGACCTCTTGGTGAATTACAACAAGAAGTTAATACTTGCATAACTGTAACTGTCGAAGACAATAATATAGTATGTAAAAGAATTAGTGATGAAAAATCTCATAGAGCCATGCATGGTCTTTATAGATCTTTAATTGCTAATATGGTACAAGGAGTATCTGAAGGTTTTAAAATTCAGTTAGAAATGGTTGGTGTTGGTTATAGAGCAACAGCTAATGGTGAACTTTTAGAATTAAACCTTGGTTTTTCTCATAATGTTATGTTTTTGTTGCCAAAAGAAGTAAAAGTTGCTACTTTTGCAGAAAAAGGAAAAAATCCTTTAATTGTTTTAACTTCTAATGATAAACAATTGGTAGGACAAGTTGCAGCAAAAATAAGATCAATGCGTAAACCTGAACCATATAAAGGAAAAGGTATAAAATATTCTAATGAAGTAGTTAGAAGAAAAGCAGGTAAAGCTGCTGGAAAATAGTATTTTTGTAACCGTAAAATATAAAAAGAAGTTATGACTAAAAGTGTTATAGAAAGAAGAAAAAAAATAAAACTAAGAATAAGAAAGATTGTTAAAGGAACAACTGAGTCACCTAGACTAACTATTTTTAGAAGTAATAAAGAAATTTATGCTCAGATTATAGATGATTCAAAAAGTCATACATTAGCTTATGCTAATACAAGATCTAATGAATTTAAAAGCTTATATTCTGACTTTAAAGGTTCTAAAATCGAAAAAGCAAAATTGGTAGGTCAATTAATTGCAAAAAAAGCTGTAGAAGCTGGAATTAATAAGATAGTATTCGACAGAAACGGATACTTGTATCATGGTAGAGTAAAATCTTTGGCCGAAGGTGCTAGAGAAGCAGGTTTAATTTTTTAATTATAAAATATGGCAAACGCAAATATTAAAAGAGTAAAATCAAGTGAAATAGAATTTACTGATCGTTTAGTTAGCATCCAGAGAGTTACTAAAGTTACAAAAGGTGGACGTACTTTTAGCTTTTCAGCTATTGTTGTTGTTGGAAATTCTAATGGAGTAGTTGGATACGGATTAGGAAAAGCTAAAGAAGTAACCGCAGCTATTGCAAAAGGTGTTGATGACGCAAAAAAGAATCTTATCAAAGTACCTATTCTAAAAGGTACTATTCCGCACGAACAAAATGGAAAATATTGCGGAGCAAGAGTATTTATAAAACCTGCAGCTCATGGAACAGGAGTTATCGCTGGTGGTGCGATGCGTGCTGTCTTAGAAAGTGTAGGCGTTACAGATGTTCTAGCAAAATCTAAAGGTTCATCTAATCCTCATAGCTTAGTTAAAGCTACAATAGATGCACTAGCAAAACTGAGAGACGCATATACTGTTTCGCAAGTTAGAGGGGTTAAATTAAGTAAAGTGTTTAACGGTTAATATTGAGTAAAAAATGAAAAAAGTAGTTGTAAAGCAAGTTAGAAGTAGTATAGGACGACCAGAAAGGCAAAAAAGAACATTGATTGCTTTAGGTTTGACTAGAATTGGTAAAAAAAATGAATTAATTGCTACACCTCAAATAGTCGGGATGATTAATAAGGTTAAACATTTAATAGAAGTAGAAGAAATTAATTAATTTATATTAATAATTGGATATTATGAATTTGAGTACATTAAAACCTGCAGAAGGTTCTGTAGAAACTGCAAAAAGAATAGCTAGAGGTGAAGGGTCTGGAAAAGGTGGAACTTCAACGAGAGGATATAATGGAGCACAATCACGTGCAGGTTATTCCAGAAAATTTGGATTTGAAGGAGGACAGATGCCTATTCAAAGAAGATTGCCTAAATATGGATTTAAACCAATAAACAGAGTAGAATATACTCCTATTAATTTAGATGTTATACAAAATCTTGTTGATAAATTTAATTTAACAGTATTAGATAAAGAAACATTTGTAAAGCATGGTTTAGTTTCTAATAAAGATTTGATAAAAATATTAGGACGTGGAAAAATCGAAGCTCAAATAGAAATACATGCAAATAAATTTTCTGAACAAGCTAAAAATAAAATAGAAACTATTGGTGGCAAAACCATTCAACTTTAACATTTATTGAATGAAAAACTTTATTCAGACATTAAAAAATATATATAACATTGAAGATTTAAGAGTAAGAATAATAAATACTCTAGGTTTTTTATTAATTTATAGATTTGGTTCTTATGTTGTTTTACCAGGAGTTGATCCAGGTCAATTAGGAGCTCTTCAAGCTCAAACAAAAGATGGTTTATTAGGATTATTAAACATGTTATCAGGAGGAGCTTTTTCTAATGCTTCTATATTTGCATTAGGGATAATGCCATATATATCCGCTTCTATTGTAATTCAATTACTTGGATTAGCAATTCCATATTTCCAAAAATTACAAAAAGAAGGAGAAAGTGGAAGAAAGAAAATAACAAAATTTACAAGATATTTGACTGTTGTCATTACAGCAGCTCAAGCACCTGCTTATATTGCGAATTTAGCATCTCAATTGCCTTCTTCTGCAATATATCCATTTGATCCTAATAGTTCAATGGTTTCTGCATTTTTTGTTTTTTCTTCTGTAATTATTCTTACAACAGGAACTGTTTTTGTTATGTGGTTAGGAGAAAAAATAACCGACAAAGGATTAGGTAATGGTATTTCTTTAATAATAATGGCTGGAATTATTGCTCGTCTCCCATCTGCTTTAATGTATGAATTCTTTTCTCGTTTAGAAGATGCAGGAGGAGGATTAGTTGTTTTCCTTGTGGAAATAGTCTTTTTAATGTTAGTTATAATAGCAACTATATTATTAATACAAGGAACAAGAAAAATTCCTGTTCAATTTGCTAAAAGAATAGTAGGTAACAAACAATATGGTGGTGTACGACAATATATACCATTGAAAGTAAACTCTGCTGGAGTTATGCCTATTATATTTGCACAAGCAATAATGTTTATTCCTATTACATTAGTTGGATTTGCCAGTTCAGAATCATTATCAGGATTTGCAGCAGCATTCTCTAATTTTAATGGAATTTGGTATAACCTTACTTTTGCTGTTTTAATTATTGCTTTTACATATTTTTACACAGCAATTACTATAAATCCTGTTCAAATATCGGAAGATATGAAGAAAAATGGAGGATTTGTTCCTGGAATAAAACCAGGTAAAAAAACAGCTGACTTTATAGATAATATAATGTCACGAATAATTCTTCCTGGTTCTGTTTTTCTTGCATTTGTTGCGATAATGCCATCTATAGTTTCTAATGTAGGTGTTAATAGTCAGTTTGCCCAATTTTATGGGGGAACATCTTTATTAATTCTTGTTGGGGTAATTATAGATACATTACAACAAATCGAAAGTCATTTATTAATGAGACATTATGACGGATTTTTGAAAACAGGACGTATAAAAGGACGTACTTATGCTGGAATGGCTGGTTAATATGATGATTTAGGAGAATGGAAATGTATTTGAAGACTAAAGAAGAAATAGAGTTAATTAGAGAAAGTTCTTTGCTTGTTGGTAAAACCTTAGGAGAAGTTTCAAAAATATTGAAACCAGGTATTGATACTCTACAAATAGATAAACTTGCAGAAGAATTTATTTGTGATAATAATGCAACTCCAGGATTTAAAGGATATAGAGGATTTCCTGCAACTTTGTGTATTTCTATAAATAATAATGTTGTTCATGGAATTCCTTCTAAAGATGTTTTTCTTAAAGATGGTGACATTGTTTCGATAGATTGTGGTGTTAAGAAAAATAACTTTTTTGGAGATTCTGCTTATACATTTGCTATTGGTAATGTTAGTAATGAAATAAAAAAATTACTTATAATTACAAAAGAAGCTCTTTATAAAGGAATTGAAAATGCTAAAGATGGAATGAGAACTGGAGATATAGGTTATGTTATTCAAAAACATGCTGAAAATAATAACTTTTCTGTAGTTAGAGAATTGGTTGGACATGGTGTTGGTAAAATGTTACACGAACCACCAGAAGTGCCTAATTATGGAAAAAAAGAATATGGCGTGAAGCTGAAAAATGGTATGGTTATTGCTATTGAACCAATGATCAATTTTGGAAAAAAAGAAGTGTTTCAAGAAAAAGATGGATGGACTATTTCAACTAAAGATAAACAGCCATCTGCTCACTTTGAACATACAATAGCTATAACAGATAAAGGTGCGGATATTTTAAGTACTTTTGATTATATAGAAGATATTTATAAATTGTAATTATTATTATGTCAAAACAAGGATCAATAGAATTAGATGGAGTAGTTAGAGAGTCACTAGGAAATGCAATGTTTCGAGTTGAATTGGAAAATGGACATGTTATTCTTGCGCATATTTCTGGAAAAATGAGAATGCACTACATCAAAATTTTACCTGGAGATAAAGTTAAAATTGAAATGTCACCCTATGATCTTACTAAAGGAAGAATAACTTTTAGATATAAGTAAAAAAAAGTTTTAAATTTGAATTGTGTAATTTTAAAAAAAATATTGGAAGATGAAAGTAAAACCATCACTAAAGAAAAGAAGCGAAGATTGCAAAATTGTAAGAAGGCGAGGAGTCCTTTATGTTATTAATAAAAAGAATCCAAAATTTAAACAACGTCAAGGTTAATTAATTAAAAAAAAAATCGATTTATGGCTAGAATTGTAGGCGTAGATTTACCTAAAAACAAAAGAGGCGAAATTGCTCTCACCTATATATATGGTGTAGGTAGATCATCAGCAAAGAAAATATTAAGCAGTGCTGATGTTAATGTAGACATTAAAGTAAAAGACTGGTCTGATGAGCAGATTCTTAGAATTAGAGGTATTATCAATGATGAATTTAAAGTTGAAGGTGCTTTACGTTCAGAAGTTCAATTAAATATCAAACGTCTTGTTGATATTGGTTGCTACAGAGGTATTAGACATCGTACAGGATTACCTGTTAGAGGACAAAGAACTCAAAAAAATTGCAGAACTAGAAAAGGAAAAAGAAGAACTATTGCTAACAAAAAGAAGGCAACTAAGAAATAGTTTTAATATTTTTATAAAGTACATTTAAATTATGGCAAAAACAAGCAAAACTGTTAAAAAGAAAGTTGTTAAAATAGATAGAACTGGTCAAGCGCACATTAGTGCATCTTTTAATAACATTATCGTTTCTTTAACTAATGACGAAGGACAAGTAATTTCTTGGTCATCAGCTGGAAAAATGGGATTCAGAGGATCCAAAAAAAATACACCTTATGCAGCGCAAGTTGTATCTGCAGATTGTACTAAAGTAGCTTACGATCTAGGATTACGTAAAGTTAAGGTGTTTGTAAAAGGACCAGGAGCAGGTAGAGAATCTGCAATAAGAACATTAGTAACTTCTGGATTAGAAGTTACTGAAATCATGGATGTAACACCATTACCTCATAATGGATGTAGACCTCCAAAAAGAAGAAGAGTATAAGTTTTTTTAATTGAATTTTATAAAATACTTTTATAATGGCAAGATATATAGGACCAAAATCAAAAATTGCAAGAAGATTTAGAGAGCAGATTTTTGGAAAAGATAAGGTAGTTGAAAAGAAAAACTACCCCCCAGGGCAACACGGAAACAGTAGAAAAAAAGTTTCAGAATATGGGTTGCAACTTATGGAAAAACAAAAAGCAAAATATACTTATGGTATATTGGAAAAACAATTTGCTCGTTTTTTTCATGAAGCTGCAAGACATAAAGGAATTACAGGTGAAGTATTATTACAATTACTTGAATCAAGATTGGATAACATTGTTTATAGATTAGGCATTTCTCCTACAAGAGCTGGAGCAAGACAATTAGTAAGTCATAGACATATTATGGTGAATGGAGTTGTTTCTAATGTTCCATCTATGATGTTAAAACAAGGAGATATCGTGGAAGTAAGAGAAAAATCAAAAAATTTATTTGTAATTACTGAAGCTTTAACTTCTAGAAGTAGTAACAAACATACTTGGTTGGAATGGGACAGCGATAAAATGAGTGGAAAATTTTTGGCATATCCTGAAAGAGAAAATATTCCAGAAAATATCAAAGAGCAACTTATCGTTGAATTATATTCAAAATAGTATTAATAATTAGTTTATAACGCATAATCTTATATAGATGGCAATATTAAATTTTCAAAAACCGGATAAAGTAATAATGATTGAATCAAATGACCATTTTGGAAAATTTGAGTTTAGACCTTTAGAGCCGGGCTTTGGCGTTACTGTAGGTAACGCTATTCGACGAATTTTATTATCCTCGCTTGAAGGATATGCAATAACTTCAATTAGAATTGACGGGGTAGATCATGAATTTTCTACTATTAAAGGAATCGTTGAAGATGTTGTTGAGATAATTTTAAATCTAAAACAAGTTAGGTTTAAAAAAATAGTTGAAGATGTTACAAATGAAAGAGTGAGAATAGAAGTATCTGGAAAGGAACAATTATTAGCAGGTGATTTTAATAATTTTTTGACATCTTTTGAAGTTTTAAATAAAGATTTAGTTATTTGTAATCTTGAGCCAAGTGTTAACTTTGCTATAGAGTTAGTAATTGACAAAGGTCGTGGATATGTACCTGCTGAAGATAATAAAACTCACAATTCTTCAATACTTGGGTATGTTGCAATTGATTCAATTTACACTCCTATTAAAAATGTAAAGTTTTCAGTTGAAGATTATCGTGTTGAACAAAAAACTGACTATGAAAAATTAATCATCGAAATACTTACCGATGGTTCAATTACTCCTAAAGATGCTTTGAAAGAGTCAGCTAAAATTTTGATACAACATTTTATGTTATTCTCTGATGAAAGAATTACTATTGACCTTGATATAAAATCGCCTACTGAAGAGTTTGACGAAAATACTTTACACATGCGTCAATTGTTAAAAACAAAACTTAATGATATGGATTTATCAGTGAGAGCTCTTAATTGCTTGAAAGCTGCTGAAATTGATACATTAGGTGATTTAGTTTCTTTAAATAAAAATGATTTACTTAAGTTCAGAAATTTTGGTAAAAAATCACTTACTGAATTAGAAGAGCTTGTTGCAAGTAAAAATCTTCTTTTTGGAACAAATGTTAGTAAGTATAAATTAGACAAGGAATAATATTATGAGACACGGGAAAAGTTTTAATCACCTTGGAAGAACATCCGCACATAGAAAAGCTATGCTTTCTAATATGGCAACTTCCTTGATTCTACATAAAAGAATCAAAACTACTTTAGCTAAAGCTAAAGCATTGCGTAGCTATGTTGAACCTATTATTAACAGAGCTAAAGATGATACTACACATTCAAGACGTATGGTTTTTAGACAATTACAAGATAAATTTGCTGTAACAGCTTTATTTAGAGAAGTTGCTGAAAAAATCGTTGACAGACCAGGGGGATATACTCGAATTTTAAAATTAGGTAATAGACTTGGGGACAACACTGAAATGTGTTATATCGAATTAGTTGATTATAATGAAAATTTATTAAATGTTAAAGATAAATCAACTAAGAAAACTAAAACAACACGTAGAAAAAAAGCAAAAGCAAAAACAGAAGAAACTGTTGTTAGCCAAGCAAAGACTGAATTAAAAGAAAGTGATAATGAAAATTCAGAACCATCTATTGAGGAGGTTAAGGAATAATTTTTTTTTAATTTCTTTTGCAATTAATTAATAAATTGTATTTTTGAAGAGGATAAAGTTGTTTCTTTATCCTCTTTTTATTTTGTATAATTAAAAATTTAAAAATATGAGTAGAATAATAAACATTCACGCAAGACAAATACTGGATTCTAGAGGCAATCCAACGGTTGAAGTTGATTTAATGACTGAAAATGGAATTATAGGTAGAGCTGCTGTTCCTTCTGGTGCATCTACAGGAATTCATGAAGCTGTTGAGCTCCGAGATGGAGATAAAAGCGCTTACATGGGAAAAGGTGTGCTTATGGCTGTGCAAAACATTAATAAAGTTTTAAATGAAGAACTTAATGGTGTTTCTGTATTGGAACAAGCAATAATAGATAAAACAATGATTGACCTTGACGGGTCTCCAAATAAAGGGAAGTTGGGTGCAAATGCAATTCTTGCAGTATCGTTAGCTACAGCGCAAGCAGCAGCTTTGGAAACGGGGCAACCTCTTTATCGTTATGTGGGTGGAGTTAACGCAAAGGTGCTACCAATACCTATGATGAATATTATTAATGGTGGTTGTCATGCTGATAATAAAATAGATTTTCAAGAGTTTATGATTATGCCTGTTGGCGCAGATACTTTCTCGCAAGCAATTAAAATGGGTGCGGAAGTATTTCATAATCTTAAAGATGTTTTAAAGAAAAAAGGATTTTCTACAAATGTTGGTGATGAAGGTGGTTTTGCTCCTAATTTGTCTTCAAATGAAGAAGGTATTAAAGTGATTTTGGAAGCGATAGAAAAGGCTGGATACAAACCAGGTGTTGATGTTTATTTAGCTTTGGATGCTGCTGCTTCTGAATTTTATATTAAGGATGAGAATGTTTATCATTTTCATAAATCTAGTGGAGATAAGATGACGTCTGCACAAATGGTTGATTTCTATAGCAATCTTTGTTCTAAATATCCAATAATATCTATTGAAGATGGTTTAGCTGAAGATGATTGGGATGGTTGGAAAGTATTGACTGACAAGTTAGGCAAGACTGTTCAAATCGTTGGTGATGATTTATTTGTTACTAATTCTCAAAGATTAAAAATGGGAATTGAAAAGAATGTTGCAAATTCAATATTAATAAAAGTAAACCAAATTGGAACGCTTACTGAAACTATTAATGCTGTTAATATGGCTAGCAATGCTTCATACACTTCTGTAATGAGTCATCGTTCTGGAGAAACTGAAGATACTTTTATTGCTGACTTGGCTGTTGCTTTAAACACTGGTTTAATCAAAACAGGCTCTGCATGTCGTTCTGAAAGAATTGCTAAATATAACCAATTACTAAGAATCGAAGAGATGCTTGGTGAAACTGCTCAATATTTAGGTAAAGGCTTTAAGTTTATAAAATAAAGCAATCCATTAATTATTGTAAGAGGGTGGGGAGGATTGCCTGGCAGATAAAGGTCAATAGTATTAGCTGAAAGGAATTTTCGGTTAATACTGTTGCTTTCTGCAAAGATACCACCACTTATAGCATCCGTTCCTGCAAGAATAACAAGCTTTGGTGAAGGAATTGCATCGAAGGTCTTTTGTAAAGCTTCAGCCATATTTCCCGATATAGGTCCCGTGATTACAATTCCATCTGCATGCCTTGGTGAAGCAACAAATTCAATTCCAAAACGTCCCATATCAAAATTAACATTCCCCGCTGCATTCAATTCCAATTCTGCCGAGTTATCTCCTCCTGCCGATACTTGACGCAACTTTAATGTTTTCTTAAAAAAGCTTTTTATTTCAGGCCTCATAATCTCTCGTGTGACTTCAAGTTTGTGCACTCCATAAGTAACAATTAAATCCTCGGGACAGTTGACTGCCATCCTGAAATCGTTTGTAAACACTATATTTTCCGGACAGCGAAACTGGCATTCTTTACAAAAAACGCATTTCCCGATATTTATACTAAAAGGATTAATATCAATAGCCTTAGTTGGGCATAAGTTTTGAAGAAACAGCGCTGTTTCCCCTTCCGGTTCTTTTATTATTTCCGGGCGTCCAGTAAATGTTTCAGGAAGCACAACATTGCTTAAATCTTTAATAAACTGTTTGCCGTGCTTTTTAAATATTTGAATATCTTGAAAGAACATAGTTTTTAATTTTAAAGGTCATTACCGCAATATGAAAGATCGAAGCTTTTATTGCAAAGAGGGAAGTCCGATATCTCTAAATTTCTAACGCAAAGAGCCAATGCCATCCAGTTATGAAGTGATGGGTCTTTTATTTTGTATCTCACAATATTTCCATCCATGTTCGTTATTGCAGTGTGGCATATTTCCCCTCTCCATCCTTCGTTTAACCCAACGATTAAAGCATTCGGAATATAGTTTATATTTCCAATTACAGGCTTATTCGATATTTTGTAATTATTGTTCAATAATATTTCAAACAGTTCCTTTATATATGTAATTGAGTTTTTCACTTCCTCTGTCCTGACATAAAGCCTCGCTAACAAATCGCCTTTATTCTCTGCAACAAATTCTGGCTTTATATTTTTGTAATATAAATAAGGATGCGTTTGCCTTATATCTCTTTCCAACCCTGCCATTTTCGCCGAAAGACCAACAAACCCACAACTTTCAGCCTGTTTTAATGAAATCTTTCCCAAATTATCAAGACGTGAAAGCATTCCTGGAAGATTAAACAATCTATCCGAAATCATATCAAACCTTTCTTCAACATCCACTATCGTTGAATACAATTTCTTTATTATGGATTCGTTTAGCGAATAATTAGTACCTCCAACCCTTATCAATCCTTTTCCAAAACGATTACCACACCAATTAATAAATGAATTTATTGTCAAAGTCCTTAATGGTTCCACAACCGACTTCCCAAATTGGTAAGCAACATCCGTGCAAATGCCCGCAACATCCGATAAATGCATCGCCACCCTTTCATATTCTAGTGCAATCGTTCTCTCTATAATTAATTTCTCATTAATTTGAGTATTTGAAAGTTGTTCGGCTATAACACAAAAAGTTGTTGCATGCCCAATCACTGTATCGCCTGCAATATTCTCCGCCAAAATGTTTCTTTGAAATATTTGATTCTTTTCTATAAATACTTTTTCCACGCCTCTGTGTTGGTAGCCCAGTTGTATTTCAAGATGAAGGATTTCTTCACCTTTACAATGGAAGCGAAAATGTCCTGGCTCAATTATACCTGCATGCACAGGCCCAACCCCAACTTGATGCGTATGCTCGCTCTCTATTTTAAAAAAAGGATAGTTTTCAATATCGTATCCAAACCTTGAATTCGTTTCAAAGCGAATAGGTTTTAGCCATGGATGCTCTTCAAACTCAATCCCAAACTGTTCGTGCAGTTCTCTTTCAAACACATGAAAAGCAAAAAACGTTTTACTGAGCGAAAGCAACGCTTTTCCCTCATAAATAAAAGAATACACGTGTATTTCTCCACTTTTATCATCTGCAATGCAACAAAACATCTGTATTTCCCCTTCAATCAACGTTCCAAAGTAATTGACGCAATGATTTGTTTCTTCTGCGAAGCTATTCTTTATGTTATTATAAAATATTTCGTAACTTATTATCGGGATATCTCCCAATGGTATAGGAACATAATTTTGCGTTGTAGCAAAAGTATTATTTGAGTTCGACATTAGCTTTAGTATTTAATACTTTTAATTAAATTCTATGGTTTGACAAATGTACACTCAATTTTTATAAATGATTATAAATAAAGAAAAGATTCAAAAAAAAAAACCGAAAATAGTATCTCTCTAAGTGTGTAAACAGCAGTACCTCTCTAAGTGTCTAAACTGAAAATAATAGACGTTCCTCTTTCCCTTCATTTATTTTTTTCCCCATTCCTTTCCTCAAACCTCAAAGATGCGATATATATTTATCCCGAAGGGATATAACGTTTGTAAAAACAGCCCCCCATCTCCCATTCTTTCCCTCTTTAGCCTCAAAGAGGCGATATCTTAGTAACCAGCTGCGTAAGCGGCTGGTACAAACACACTCACAAATTTAAGCGCCGAAGGTGCGGCATCTTAATATCTCTATTCTCCCTTTTTTGCTCCCTTTTTTGCTAAATTAAAAATAGGATCTAATAATTTGTCTATTTCAGACATGTCATTGTTTTTTATATTTTTTATAATTTTTCTGATTTTATAATTTGTTATAGACATTCTGCATCCTGAAAATTGTATCAATTCGTTTTCTATAGTTTTTATATTTTTTTTCAAAAATTCTGGTTTCAAAAAAATGTCAACATAACTCATAGCTTCATTAACATTATTTTTGTAATTTATATTTTGCACAACTTGTTTGAAATAATTATCCATCGTCTCAAACGCTTCAAAGATAATTGTTATACCATTTAATTTATAAGCTATAAAAGGATTAATTTTTGCTAGATCTTCAATAGATTTTGAATAATTATCTTCAATAGATTTTATTCTATTACTAATAATTTTAAAATTTTCATTGTATATTGTCATAATTATTTTATTAAATTCTTCTTCTTCTATTCCCATTTCTATTTTTTCTTCCTCTAGTTTATTTTTTATATAACCAAAATAATTATTAAAATTTTCAATGTCTAACTTCTGAATATTATAATAAATAATTATTAAATGATACAAAACCTTTTTTTTTGTTTGTTTATTTTCTGAATATCTTGAAAATAATTTACTTATTTCATTTAATCCCCAACCTACAATAACACTTCCTATGACTGTCAATATTGTAATATACTCTACTTTCATAATCGTAATTTATTTAAAATTCGCTTTTTTAAACATCTTATTTTCACTTATTCCATTATTTAATTCTGAATCAATAAAATTTAACAACCATCCATATTTTTGTCTCGTTTTTACATTTTCCTTATATTTTTCTTTTTTATTTTCAACTATTAATTTTATTGCTTCCAATTTATTTTGTTTTTCTTTTTGACTTTCTTCTTCAAAAGAATTCTCAATATGACCCTGTTGATTTATTAACCTATTTTCCATTTCAATATCTGCAATTTTAGAGTCAACTAAATCCCAATTAAAAGGATTTAATAAAACAATTCCACAATTATCAATAAGCAAATCTCCATAATATGCAAATTCGGTTCTTTTTAAATATTCAACTAACTTATCTGAAATAATTATTCTTGGATAAATAGCCACTTCGCTTTCCAATTTATATGCTTCTACTAATCCTGAAGAGAATATAATATTATCATCAGAATAATAAGAACCATAAGTAATAGCTCCTCTAACAAAATATTCTTTTTTCATTAAATTTTCTTGTACCATTGAAATATATTGAAAAAAAAATTTTTCATTATAATGTTTAGGCATATTAAGTATTGGTGATTCCAAAAGAACTGAAATACAAAAATTATCTGAAAATACTTTTTTATCTACACTATTAAGCCATTCTGTTAATATAGAATTTCTACTAAATTCCATATGAAACTTTTTTAATTGTTCAAATTGTTCAAAAGTTTCAGATATTGCTTCTGAAATATTATCTAATAATTCATTTTGTCCATCTTCATATTTTTCAATAAGTTCTTTAAAACCGAGGATGTCAAAAAATGCAATAAGTCTTTCTTCCTGTTTTTCTTTAAGAATTTCTTTTCCCATAACTTTTTATTTTTTAATTATTATTAATTTCTTTTCCTCTCTAGCCTCAAAGAGGCGATATCTTAGTAGCCAGTTGCGTAAGCGACTGGAACAAAACACACCCCACATTCTTAGCGCCGAAGGTGCGGCATCTTAATATCTCTATTCTCTCCTTAAGTCCGAAAGAATATGCAATAATAATCGCAAGTTTCAATCAATAATCATAACACACACCCTAATTTAATGTCATGTCATAATACTAATCACGAATCCATTTATACTTTCTAATCAGTTCTTCTTTTTTTGAGTCAAAACTCCTTTTATCTTGAGATATTACTTTTTTTAGCAACCATCCACTATCCTTTCCTGCGTCTTTAATTGCATCTTCTTTATCTTTTCCTAAAGTATCAGCATGTTTTTCATATAAATACTCTAAAGGCGTTCCTTCCCAATAATAATTATCACCTCCCATTAAATCCCGCATAGAAAACCATTCATCTCTTCTGTTTTTACACCAGCAATAAACAGCTCCTTGTAAAAAACTCATTATTTCTAATTCTTGCTCTTTTGATATATTTATTACATTTCTTACTTCTGTTTGTTTTATTAATGTCATAATTTACCCTTTCTTTTATTTATTATTATTTAATCTAAATTTAAAAACTCATAAGGAATATAAAAATTCATCTGCCGTATCTACCAAAATGATTTAAGTATATTCTAATTCTAATTTAATTCTATTTTCTGTCTTTTTAGCCCCTTCATAATGAACATCAGGATAATAATTAATAAAATGAATAATACCATGAGAAGGCTGATGCTTTATCAAATTATATTTCGTAATTAGTTTTTTATTATCATCTGTTTGGTCTAACTCCCAAACACTACCTAATTCAGATATTGAATTAAAAAATAATATTATTTCTTCTTCATTAGATAATTGAGCTCTTAAAGTTTTTACATAATGATATTTTTCTTTATAAGAAAGAATTTTAACTTCATCAATATATGTAACAGTTTGATACAAATGTCTAAAATACATCCCTAAATATTTCAAATTTCCATTTCGGTCTACTCTTTTATAACCTTTCATTTTATTAAAAAAAGTTTCATAAAAATGAGAAGACTTAATATTTAATTCTATAAATTCCTCTTGTAAAAAATTATTTTCACTATAATTATTTTCACCAAAAAAGAAAATTAAATAAGCAATGTTTATTATTTTTTGTTCTATTTCCTTTTTTTGTTCTATTTTCTTATCCTTTTTCGTAAATTCTAATATCTCTTCTCTTAAGAGACTATATATTAAATCAAATTGTTCGATAAAAATTGTAAATGATAAATTTACTTGATCATTAATTTCCTTGCGATTTTCTCTGTGAATTTTAAGCAATTCAAAAAATCTACCTTCAATTTCTTTTTCTTGTTTTTCCTCTAATTGTTTTTCCATTTGTTCTTTGAAATTTTCAATTTGAATTTTATTTGCTTGATACTGCATATAAAAAGCAAAGAATGTCAAAATAACACCAATAATACCTACAATTACACCTCCAATACCTCCAATAGTGTCACCTATCCAACCCGTCTCTTGGTTATAATCTAAAAACCAATCTAACTTTGTCAATATTAATGGAATAAAAAACACTAAAAAAACAAATAATAATAAAATAAGTATGGAAAATTTTCTTTTCTCAAACTTTAAACAAAATTCATCAAACCATTTGCCTTCTTTCATTTTTTTTTTAATTTACTTAATCCTAATTCTTTTCTTATTGTTTCTGCGCTTATTTTAATTAACTTATTATAAATTTTATTTGACGTGTCAAAATCTTGGCTCTCAATTGCAGATACAAAATTCTCATAAATATTATGTTCATCCTCAGAACTATATAATTGAAAATTCACCCTACATATTCTTAATAAGTCATTAGTCTTTTCATTAAATCCATTCTTTTCCATACTATGGAATAATTCAATAACATTATGAAATAATTTCAATCTATATTCTAATCTACTTTTAAATTTTTCATGTTTTCTATTTAGCCAACTATTTACAATCCATCCAATGACTATTATTAAAGTAGATAATAGCATAATAAGTGCTTTATGATTTTCAATGTTTGTTAATAAAAATTCTTTCATAATCTTATTTTTTTTAATTTATAAATAATTCATTTCGCCTACTCTATTTTAGCTTTTAAGCAATCCTCTGTTTTTTTTAATTAAGAGCACTAGTAGCTACAACTAAGTTTTCTTTAAGAGATATTGTTTCAATAATAAATTTAGTAACCTCTATTATAAATTGCAACGGAGTTTTATTATAATGTTTATTCATAAAAACCTCCATTCTTTTTAAAGTTAAATTAATTATTAAACTGATTACAAATAATAAAAAATAGTTGTAGCATGTAGTGTCTATCCATGAGGATTTCTTAAGTATTATTTAATAATTATTCCATTCTTTTTTAATCCAATTCATTATTTTTTCTTGACTATGAATATTTTTTGGAACATACTCTTTAATCATCTTTTCAATTTTATTTCCATCTTGTGTCTTTTTTAAATCCCATTTTTCAGCAAGCTTATTAATAAAATATAGCATTTCATATCCTTCTTCTCTATTTAAGAGAGTGCTATCTGGTTCACCTGAAATTTCTGGATCATCATTGTCATAAGTTGTCCAAGAATAATCATAATCCAAATCTGATTTTGTTATTAATCCCATAACTTTAAATTTTTTAATTATTAACACTTTATTTTCCTCTTTATGCAATGGAGTAGCTCACATACTCCATTGCATTCAATTCTTCATTTAACGCAAAAGTTGCAAAATCCCCGGTTGCACATTCACGCTCGCTGCCACCGTTCCGTAATTCGTCACAACCAAGTTCATGCTACCTTCCTCGCCTATTTCGCTCATCGTAACAACAGCCTGCTCCCCAGCATTCATCATCAGTGCTAGCAAATTATTATGCACCCCCGCAATCTTCGACGACGAAATCTTTATTGGCCCCCCAGCCGTCAAACTCAACTTCACCAAATTATTCAACCCACTTATACCTGGCGACAACAATTGGTTTATCGTAGCTCCAGACGCAATACTAACCACCGCTCCCGTTTGAAAAGTCTGCAAACTATTTTCCTTCTCCATACCAACACTTATCTTCGTCAGCTTATCCGCTTCAACCTTAATATTAGCCAGCAATTTTG
>Ga0154552_1048_pt1 | contig 23950 bp, 15 predicted proteins | sample RifGroF2_FD_105695 | JGI IMG/M metagenome (GOLD analysis project Ga0154552, IMG submission 105695) | Bacteroidetes bacterium GWF2_29_10
TCTCCAATTAATACATTCCTAACAAGCCAATCAGCGTAAGCATCAGAAGGAGGAAGAGGAGTCTCTACTATTAATTGAGCAGAAAGATGAATACTAAAAACAAAAAATACTGTTATTGTAAAAAGTTTTTTCATACTATAAAATGTTGAATATTTTCGATTAAATAAAAGAACATATCACAATTATGCATTATAAGTTAATTTTTATAAAAATATCTTTATCTTCTAATAATAGCTTTATAAGTATTAGAGAAATTATTATTTTGAATTTTAATAAAGTATATTCCGTTTTCAACGTCTTGGAGATTGAAAGAAACTGTATTCAAGGTTTCTTTAATATATTTTGTTTGTATGGTTTTGCCAATAGCATCAATAATAGTAATGTTAAAAGGAGAATCTATGTTTTCTACTACAATATTAATAATTCCATCTAAAGATGGGTTTGGGTATATACTAACATTAACATTATTTTCTTTTAATGTTTCTTCTGTTTCTGTATTTTTACATTGAACAATGTTTACAACAATCATGTTTGTACCAACACAAACTCCCGCTTTAACAGTAACCATATAATTTGTTGTTACAACAGGAGCCACGGTAATGGACTGTTTTAAAGAACCTGTACTCCAACGGAATGATGTTGAATTTTCAGCTTCGGCTTTCAATGTAAGGCGTTCTCCTTTACATATAGTTGTATCATTTCCCACATTAACATTAAGGTTATTTCCTATTGTAACTGTAATACTTTCTACTTTAGAACAGCCTGCATAATTTTTTATTGTTACAAAATATTCTGTTGTTTGAGAAGGAGATACAACTACTGAATTTGCTTTTTGTCCCGTTGACCATTCATAATTAGTAGCACCATTAGCTTGTAATGTAACTGTTTCGCCGTTACATATAGATATATCCTCACTAATTGTATAGTTAAATGGTTCTACAACAATAACAACTTGATCTGAAGCTGAACAGTTTCCATTTGAAACAGTAACAGTATAATATGCAGTGCTAGTAGGACTAACTCTATTCGCTTCTGTAATTACATTATTACTCCAAGAATATGAGTTACCACCAGTCGCAATTAAATCAACAGAATTTCCTTCGCACACAAATACATCTGCACCTGCATCTGCATAAGGTTTTTGGTTTACAAATACAATAACATCATCTGTTCCAGAGCAATTCCCACTAATACCAGTAACAATATAAGTTGTAGTTCTTAATGGCATAACTGTAATGTTGTCTTTCATAGAGCCAGGACTCCATTCATAATTAGTAGCACCAGTAACAATAATGTGAGCCGAATCAGTATTACATATAGTCATATCATTTCCTGCATTAACGTCTATTTTAGAGTTTACATATACTATTTTAGAATCTGTAACTGTTATTCCTGCAAATGTAATTGTAACAATGTATGTTGTATTTTGTGTTGGAGATACATTTATAGAAACATTAGTGTCACCTGTATTCCATAAGTATTTTCCTTTTTGTAATTCAGTTAAAATTGTGCTTGTTCCTTCGCATATGCTATTAGCCCCATTTATAGCCAATCGTAATTTTGCAGTTATAAATGTGTCTATTGGAGAAAATTCAGAGTAGGATGTTCCTTCTGCATTACAAAAGCTTCTAATTTGCCATTCATAAACAGTTGTAGGTTTCAGCATATCATTTTCATTGCAAACAGAACAACCGACAGATATTAAATTTTTACTAACATTTGCATAACGCCAGTCTGTTGTCCCTTTTTCTCTCCATCTAACTAAATTATAAATAACACCATCGCCTTGAGACCAATTTAGTACTGCACTTGTAGATATTATTGATGTTTCGTAAGTATTATTTGGATTTAAACATTTATCTATAGTTGTAAATTCGACTATTGGGCTAAAATCAGAATACTCTCCATTTAAGCAAAAAGCCCTAATTTGCCATTCATATGTTGTATTTTGTGTTAATCCAGCTAAAACAGTAAGATAACTATTGCCATTAGCATATATGTATTTCCATGTATCAGTACCCTTTACTCTATATCTAAAAAAGAAATAATTTACAACTGTATCATATTCCCAAGTAGCTATTGCACGTGAAGTAGAAATAGATTTTGTTTTAGGATTTTTTATTGCATTACATATTAGAGAAACCATTGTTTTAAATTTGATAGGTTCAGTAAAGCAAGAATAGTTTGAATTATCAACAATTACCCTTATTTGCCATTCATATTCAGTTCCAGAAGTTAAGTAATAAACAGTAACAAAACTTTTAGTTGAATTAGTATTTACATATATCCAACTATTTGTCCCCACTTTTCTATAACGAACCATATAACTTGTTGCATTAGGAATTAATTCCCATTTAAGCATGGCTGTTGTATTTGTTATTCTAATAGTTGACACATTAGGCATTGGGACAAATCCTGGTCCCATTACTGTGACTTCCCTTGACACTTTAAAACCAAGACTATCTGTAACTGTAACGGTATACTTTCCAGAACTGATATTTGTAATTTTTTCTGTTATTCCTCCATTTGACCATAAATATTTCAGAGGTGGATATCCTCCAATTACAAATACTTGAGCATAAGCATCCTGACTTGTGGCGCAAGTAACTCTTGATGCAATTATTTTAGAAATATAGAATGCAGATTTAACTTTTACAATAACTTGGTCCGTTGCAATGCAATTATTTAAGTCAATTACTGTAATTGAATATGTGGTTTCTATAGATGGGTTAACTATTATTGATGCTGTATTTTGACCAGTATTCCATATATACACACTTCCATTATTTTCTGCTTTTATTGTTATGCTATCTCCATAATTTATTGTAGTATCATTAATAAGGTTTGGAAATGGCAATTGGTTTACTACAACAATAACATTGTCAGTAGCATAAGCACCTTCTTTATATCCTGTTACAGTATAAGTTGTTGTTACAACAGGTGTAACTGTAACTGAATTACCCAATGTTTGTTGTCCATTATCAATAGTCCATTGATACGTATCAGCTCCAGTAACACTTAAAATAACAGAACTTCCTGCACATATTGTTTTATCTGTTCCTGCATTAATATTTAAATCTACAACTGTAACAACTACAGCATCAGAAGCAGTACAATTATTTTTAGTTAATGTTACTAAATATGTATTGGTAACCGATGGATTTACTGTAATTGAAGGAGTTGTTTGAGCAGTATTCCAAATAAAAGATCCATTTCCTATTGCTGTAAGTGTAGTAGTAGATCCTTTGAAAATAGTTATATCATTCCCTGCATTAACATTAGGAATATCATTTACAATAATATTTATACCATCAGTGGCTGTACAACCATTATTATCTGTTACTGTTACAGAATAGCTAGTTGTTATTGATGGCTTAACGGATATTGTATTTGTTATTTGCCCAGAGTTCCATTTAGCAGAAAAACTATTATCTACATTAAGCACTTGTACATCTCCTTTGCATATTGATTTATCAGTACCAATGTTAACAATTGGTAATGGATTAACATAAACTACAACATCATCAGTTGCTGTTGCTCCTGACTTTGTACCAGTAACCTTATATGTTGTTGTTAGTGTTGGGCTCACTGTAATTGTTGCTGTAGTTGCATTTGTAGACCATTTATAAGTATCCGCACCAGTAGCTGTTAATGTTGCGGTTTGACCTATACAAATAGTTTGGTCTGTTCCAGCGTTTGTTGTAAGATTTAGAACTGTTACTACTACAGCATCTGTTGCAGAACAACCGTTAGAAGTAACAGTAACTTTGTATGTGGTTGTTATTGTAGGGTTGACAGTTATGGTTGAAGCAGTTTGTGAAGTACTCCATAAATAAGTTCCACCTCCGTTAGCTGTAAGGTTTGTAGATGCTCCTTTTAATATTGTTTTATCTGCTCCAGCGTTTGCAGTAGGTACATTATTTACTGTAACAATAATATCATCTGTATTTGAACAACCTTTTGTATCGGTTGCAGTGATTTTGTATGTAGTTGTAGCGTTTGGTTTAATACTAATTGTTTTAGATGTATCATTTGTGCTCCAGATAACAGAAAAAGAACCACTAATACTTAAACTTGTAATATCACCTTTGCATATTGATTTATCAGTACCAAGATTAACAGTTGGCAGAGTATTAACATAAACTACCACATCATCAGTTGCTGTTGCTCCTGACTTTGTACCAGTAACTTTATATGTTGTTGTTAGTGTTGGACTCACTGTAATTGTTGCTGTAGTTGCATTTGTAGACCATTTATAAGTATCTGCACCAGTAGCTGTTAATGTTACGGATTGGCCTATACAAATAGTTTGGTTTGTTCCGGCATTTGTTGTAAGATTTAGAACTGTTACTACTACAGCATCTGTTGCAGAACAACCGTTAGAAGTAACTGTAACTTTGTATGTGGTTGTTATTGTAGGGTTGACAGTTATGGTTGAAGCAGTTTGAGAAGTACTCCATAAATAAGTTCCACCTCCGGTAGCAGTAAGGTTTGTAGATGCTCCTTTTAATATTGTTTTATCTGCTCCAGCGTTTGCAGTAGGTACATTATTTACTATAACAATAATATCATCTGTATTTGAGCAACCTTTTGTATCAGTTGCAGTGATTTTGTATGTAGTTGTAGAGTTTGGTTTAACACTAATTGTTTTTGACGTATCATTTGTACTCCATGTAACGAAAAAAGTTCCTGTAATAGAAAGACTTGCAGTTTCTCCTTTACATATTGATTTATCTGTCCCTAGATTAACAGTTGGCAATGGATTAACATAAACTACCACATCGTCAGTTGCTGTTGCTCCTGACTTTGTACCTGTAACTTTATATGTTGTTGTTAGTGTTGGAGTAGCTGTAATTGTTGGAGTAGTTGCATTTGTAGACCATTTATAAGTATCCGCACCAGTAACTATTAATGTTGCGGACTGACCTATACAAATAGTTTGGTCAGCTCCAGCATTAAGTGTAAAATTCTGTACAGTCACTACAACAGCATCTGTTGCAGAGCATCCATTAGAAGTAACAGTAACTTTGTATGTGGTTGTAATTGTAGGAGTAACAGTTATGGTTGCAGTAGTTTGAGCAGTACTCCATAAATAAGTTCCACCTCCAGTAGCAGTAAGGTTTGTTGATGCTCCTTTTAGTATTGTTTTATCTGCTCCAGCATTTGCTGATGGAAGAGGATTAACGGTAACAACTAATGAATCATAACTAGTGCAATCATTTTTTATTAATCTTACTTTATATGTAGTTGTAATAGTTGGGCTAACGTTTACGGTTGCTCCAACTCCTGCATTTAACCAACTATAAGTTCCTCCAGAAGAACTTGTTGCAGTAAGAGTAACTTGATCTCCTTTACATATAGATTTATTTGCTCCTGCTTCAACATCACAAGGAGTTATAACTTTTATAACAGCAGTTGTTTTTATTGAATTATTACAAGCATCTGTTATTGTTATATTATATGTAGTAGTTTGTGTCGGACTAACATAAACAGCAGTATCGGTTATAAGACCAGTATTCCAAGTATAAGTATATGGAGTGCTTCCACCTGTAACATTAATATTAACAAAAGAACTATCTCCTAGTAATATAGTGTCATTAAAAGGCAAAGCATTAACATCAATATAATCAGTAATAGGAACTTTAGCTTTAAATGTGATATTTGTTCCACAATAATTAATAGGTACTTCAAAGTTAATATATTCTGTCCCCTCAACTAAAGCATCTTTTATTGGCACTATTAATAATCCTGCGGAATCTGTACCAGCTTTAATAATAACGCTATCAGGAAAATCAACATAATCAACACCAGAAATAGCATCACCTGATATTGTATATTTTACAACAACATCCGCAAGAGTAGGATTTGGAAGTTTAAAACTAACTATAGCATTAGCACAACCCTCAATAGCTTTATTTGTATTTCCAACAGTAGATACAACATTTATCCTGTATATTTTAGAACCAAAACTACCTGCTTCTAGCAATACTCCCGAGTCATACATTGCATCTCCAGCATCAGCTATAGCTATAATTATATGATATTTTTGATTAGGGACAACTTTTGCTAATGCATACATAGGATCTGTAAATCCATCATATTGAATAGTAGTCCCCTTATCATTATCAACATAATAGGATGCATTTTTATATAAATTTAAATTATTGATTGTAACAACGGTTGATGTTCCTGGTATTCTTGCGATATTGTAATTAGAATAATTTCCTCCTGCAGGATTAGGACCAGTAATAAAAAAACCAAATCCATCATTATAGGCAGAATTTACCCATTCCATATATTCTTCAGAACCAAAAACATATTTAAATTTAATTGAGTCACAACTAGGAATAAAATCAAATTCAAGAACCGCAGCATCATTAGTTGCCACTCCTGTCATGGAAGTTAAAAGAGCATAACCAGCAGTAGCATTTGTAGTTCCTTTCCCTCCAATATTATTAGGACCAATAGCATCTTGAACTCTTCCTGTAGAAAGAATTACGCCTTTATCTATTCCTATATTTGTAGTATTTCCATTGCTAAAAGAAGACATAGCTACGGTATACTTACCCGTAAATTTAATATTTGAAATATCAACGCCTTCTCCCGCAAAAAAATTATCCACAAGATACTTCGCAAATTGTGCTGAGGTCATTGTCTTAGCTGTTGTTGTGTCAACTTTTAACTGTGCTGATGTATTAACAAAAATAAGGATGTTTAGTATTGTTAATAAAGCAAATATCTTTTTCATATCAATAGTTTTAAGATGAATTCTATATAAAATAAAAAAACTACAAAAGTGTAATTTTTTATTACAAAAATTAATTTACAAATATAATTCAAATTTTATTTAGTTGTTACTTTTTTTTAAACTTCAAGATAAAAAAACTATTTATTTATATAAGCCCTGTCGTTAATGTATTTTATGTTGCATTGAATAGAATCTATTTGTTTTTTAGAGTATCCGAATTTAATGAGTTCGTTTAAATTATATTTTCTTACACATATTTTTCATTGTTTTATTTAAAGGCAACAATATTATTGTTATTTAGCTCATTAGTATAACCAATTCGTGATATAAAAATTTAAGGGTCAGGGTTGCAATATTTGAAATAATTTGTCATAATCCATTTTGATATTGACTTTTGCTTAATATAATTCCACTCTTTTTCATTCATTCCTTCAAATACAATATTGGTTATATATACTTAAAATGTAATGATTAGAGTAATTAGTGTAATTTTAATAGGAGTTGCAAATTTGTCAAGTAGAAGTATACTATATGCAATTATAATAACTGGATGTCCAGACAGCATATCAATTAATAACAAATTGTCCATGATTCCAATTAATCATAGGCATAATGAAAAATAACATGGGTATTATTGTTAATGGGATAAACATGTTATATTTCCATTGTTTGAATGGTGTTTTAATAAATCGTTATATATATAACAAAAAAAAGTGATAGCTATAATCATTCCTTGATCTAGATCAAAAAAGAAACCCCTGAATCTTGTAAAAGTGATATTTTTTATTCAAAAATACAGAGTTTATAATTAGGTTTAGTTTATAATAATAAGAATACAGACGGCAATATTGTAATGACGATTACTTCAAGATTGATTCCTTTATCCAATACTGTTACAAATATAAAAAATAGGGTTAGTATGAATAATGAAGAATTTTGAGTAGAAGCTTTTGATGATAAATTTTGCCTTGCAACCAGTCTCATAATTTTTGCAACTATTTCAATGATGTTTATAGAAAATTATGAAAAAAAGACTAGCCCTGCTATCTATCCTCCTCTTATATATCTTTATATTTATTTTTCCATAATTGTTTTAATCTCTTTAACATTTCATTCTCTCTTACATTTTTTCCTGGATTATAAAAACATATATTATTGGCTTTATCTGGTAAATAATTTTGTTCTACAAAATTATTTGAATAGTCATGAGAATATTTGTAATCTTTCCCATAGTTTAAGTCTTTCATTAGTTTTGTTGGAGAGTTACGCAAATGTAGAGGAACTGGTAATTCTGGATTATTTATTGCAAATTGCTTGGCTTTTTTTATAGCCATATAAGTAGAGTTACTTTTTTCTGATGTTGCAAGATAAACTGCTGTTTGAGATAAAATAATTTCACATTCTGGATAACCAATAACATTTACAGCTTGAAAACAAGCATTTGCCATAACAAAAGCCGTTGGATTTGCATTGCCAATATCTTCTGATGACAAAATAAGTAAACGCCTTGCTATAAACTTAGGATCTTCACCTCCAAGAATCATTCGTGCCAACCAATATACGGCTGCATCAGGATCGCTTCCTCTTATTGATTTAATAAAAGCAGATATTATATCATAGTGTTGTTCTCCAGATTTATCATATAAGGCTATTTTCTTTTGTATAATCCTTTGGACTATTTCATCATTTATACATTTTTCTTTGTCAGATAAATTATTAACAACAATTTCTAATGTATTTAAAAGCTTTCGGGCATCACCTCCAGCAAGCTTTATTAAAGCCCCTTTTTCTGATACTGTTATATTTTTTTTAGATAGAATTTCATCATGCTCTAAAGCAAAATCTATTAGATATTCTAAATCTTCTTCGGCAATAGGATTTAGTATATATACTTGACACCTTGATAATAAAGGTGAGATAACTTCAAAAGAAGGGTTTTCTGTTGTTGCACCAATAAGAGTTATAGTTCCTTTTTCAACCGCACTAAGTAAAGAGTCTTGTTGAGCTTTATTAAATCGGTGAATTTCATCAATAAATAAAATCACATTTCCATTAAGAGTTGCACTTTTTTCTATAACTTCTCTTATTTCTTTTACTCCAGAATTTATAGCACTTAAATTAAAAATATGACGATTTAATCTTTTAGAAATTACATTTGCTAATGTTGTTTTTCCTGATCCAGGAGGTCCCCATAAAATAAGAGAACAAATATTTTCCGTTTTTAGCATATTGAGCAAAATTCCATTTTCCCCAGTTAGGTGTTTTTGCCCTATTATTTCTTCTATATTTTTCGGTCTTAGCCTCTCGGGCAAAGGCACATGCTTGCTATCAATATAAATATTTTGCTGTTGATTTTCCATAATTATTAATAATGCTAAATTTTATGTAAAATTAAGCATTTATTTATTATACCGTTAATAAAATTGGAAATAGATAATATTTTAAACCAAAAATACCTTAAATAGAAATTTGCAAAAAAAATATTAACTAATTAATATTTATTCCATTAAAATGAGATTTTTTTTAAGCAAAAATATTAATTTTTATTTTTTTTATCTTTTATTTTAACTATTTTAAATATTTATATTATTATTGCTGTTCAAAAATTGTTTACTTTTTATATATTTGAATTTTTATTAACTAAAAAGGCATACAAATAGATTACATTTAAAATGAAAGTATTTTTTTTTATTTTTTTTATCTTTTTCTTTTTTGACATTGAAAGTCAAACCATAAATAACGAAAGAAAAAAGCAACTAAATGAGATTAATTATTTTAAGTCAATTAAATTAAAAGAAGCAAAAACTATTGTTCAAGGTTTTTCATTTAATAAAACCTCTGGACGCTTACAAAAGATTGAAGCTTTACAATTAGTTAATAAGTATAATAAAGATGGTTTACTTATAGAGCAAGAATCTTATAATATAGAGACAAACACAATCAGTTGGAAAGCTATTTATAAATATGAAAATAATCTTTTGATTAAAGAATATAGGTATAATGAAAATGGAAAAATAAATTGGAGCTCACAAATACGATATGATAAACTAAATAATAAAACTCAAATACTTTGTTTCACTTCTGACGGGAAGATTGACCAAAAAGAATTGTACAAATATGACACAAAAGGAAACCTAATTGAATTAATATTTCTTAATCCAGACGAATCTGTAAATTGGAAGTACAAATATAAATATGATAATTTAGGGAACAAAATAGAGGAAGTAATGTATAGCTCTGAAAACGAAATAGACGAATCGACTAGTTATATTTTTGATAAAAAAGGGAATGTTTTAGAAAAAAAAGTAGATAATATATTGAGAAACACTTTCAAATATAACGAAGCAGGGAACTTAATAGAAGAAATTGGTTATGATAATAGAGGAAAAATTAATAGCAAATTCAATTTAATATATAATAGCCAAAATTTAATTATTGAAAAACGGCAATTAAATCTAAAAAACAATACTTTTGAAACTGCAAGCAAGTATGTTTATGACTTTTTTTAATATTCCTTTCTAAATTTCATCCAAGTTAATTCATTTTCTTATCTTTGCGAAAACAAAGCATTAAGCATTATTAGTTAATATGATTAGAATAGAAAATTTACGTAAAGCATATAATAATTTAGAAGTTTTAAAAGGTATAAATCTTCAAATAAAAGAAGCAGAAGTTGTAGCTGTAGTTGGCGCTTCAGGTGCAGGTAAAACAACATTATTAAATCTTATTGGCTCTTTAGACAAACCTGATGCTGGAGAAATACACGTAAATAATATAAATATTAATAAAATAAAAGATAAGGAATTGTCTTCTTTTAGAAATAAAAAAATTGGATTTGTATTCCAATTTCATCATTTACTTCCAGAGTTTAATGTATATGAAAACATCTCTTTCCCCGCCCTTATTGCGGGAAAAAAACAAACAGAAATACGACTAAAAATTCAAGAACTTTTAGACTTATTAAATATTAAGAATAAAGAATTTTCTAAACCGTCTGAGTTATCTGGAGGAGAACAACAAAGAGTTGCTGTCGCCAGAGCTTTAATAAACAATCCTGCGGTAATTCTTGCAGATGAACCTTCTGGTAATCTTGATTCTGCAAATGCAAATGAATTGCATAAATTGTTTTTTACTTTAAGGGATAAATTTAATCAAACTTTTATTATTGTAACTCATAATGAATCTTTTGCAAATATGGCAGATAGAAAAATTATAATGAAAGATGGTATTGTTGTTTAACTAGGAATAAGTTTATTTTATACAGAAAGCCTTTTTATTCTTTTATAATGCATACTTGATATTCTAAATAGATTTTTCAATGTGATTTTTTTTCTTGTATCAACAAAGAATATAAGTGCGGCTTTCGCTGCTTCCGAAACATTATAATTAAAATCATTAATTGTTATTTCTTCAAATGGTTTATTTCTGTTTTCGTAAGCTAAATCAGAATCGGTTAAATTTAAAACCATTATGTCATCTATTTTAAAAAAATTTGTATTCATATTTTTAGGTTTTAATTTATTTTTTTTACTTTTTATATTATGATAGACTCCATTTTATTAAAAAGGTTTCCGTGTTTTTTAATAAAAAATCAATAAATACGATAAATTCGTAATTTAGATCTAGTTTTATTAGTTTAAATCCATATAACAAATACAAAGTATAGAATTTATGTTAATCGTGCAAAAATAAAATTAATAAATTGTATCTAATATTATGAAAAATTAATCTTTGACATTTACGTCTTTTAGTTTTTCCAAACTTATCCCTCTAGTTTTAGAACAACAAATGTTGTATTATTGGGCTATTGTTTTTTGTTTTTTTTATACTTTTGAATAATTGTTTAGATATATATGGAAAAATTTAAGATATTTGCAGATTGCAAATAATTATAGAAAAGTGCCAAAGAGTATAGAAAAAAAGTTTTTAAGAAATCTGATATTAATAATAACGTTAAATTTATTAATAAAGCCTTTTTGGATATTAGGCATTGATAGGGCTGTGCAGAATGTTGTAGGGGCATCAGAGTATGGATTTTATTTTGCAGTATTTAATTTTTCGTTTTTATTAAATGTATTGCTTGATTTAGGAATAACTAATTTCAATAATAGGAATATAGCGCAAAACAATCATTTACTGACGAAACATTTGCCTAGTTTGGTAACGTTGAAATTAGTTTTAGCAATATTGTATATTATTATTAGTTCCTTATTTGGGTTTATAATAGGTTACACGTGGGAGCAATATAGGATTTTGGTATTGTTGCTTGCTAGTCAGTTTTTCGTATCGTTTATTTTGTATTTAAGGTCAAATATTTCGGCATTACATCTATTTAAAGTAGATAGCTTTATTTCTGTTTTGGATAGGGTTTTGATGATTTTAATTTGTTCCGTACTTTTATGGGGGAATTTGCCAATAAAGTTCACTATAGAATGGTATATTTATGCTCAGTTGTTAGGCTATTTTATTACAGCACTAATAACCTTGGCAATAGTTTATAAGAAAGCAGGAGCTAATTTCTTTAAATTAAAATGGAATTATCCTTTTTCGTTAATGATAATAAAACAAAGTATTCCTTTTGCTATTTTAATTTTATTGATGACATTTTACAATAGAATAGATAGTGTTATGCTTGAGCGATTATTGCCAAATGGAGATGAACAATCGGGCATCTATGCTTCTGCTTATAGGTTGTTGGATGCTAGTAACATGATTGCTTTTTTATTTGCGGGGTTATTATTACCAATTTTTTCTAAATTAATTAAGGAAAAAGCTAGAGTATCTAAACTTTTAAAATTAGCTTTTGTCTTAATTTTTATTCTTTCATTTACTGTTTCCGTGAGTTGTTCCAATTTTAGTTTTGACATCATGTCTTTGTTATATCATGAACATGTTATTGCTTCTTCAGAGGTATTTCGAATCATAATGTTTTGTTTTATTCCAATATCAATCACTTATATTTTTGGCACATTATTGACTGCTAATGGCAATTTAAAAGAGTTGAATATTATTGCAGGTTCTGGAATGCTTGTAAATATAACTCTTAATTTGATATTTATACCTCTATACCAATCAAAAGGAGCAGCTATAGTAAGTCTTACAACGCAATCATTAACTGCGTTAGCTCAGGTTATTTTTTGTATAAAAATATTTAAACTTAATATAAATTTTAAATTTTTACTAAGTTTGCTATTTTATGTGTTTTTTGTATTAACTATTATATATACCATAAATACAATGCCTTATTTATGGATTTACAAGTTTGCTTTTATAACATCTGCAAGTTTAATTGCTGCTTTTGTTCTTCGATTATTCAAGATAAAAAGTGTTTTAGATATTATAAAGAAAGAAAAATAGCTTAAATTGATTGATTATAGAATATTACATTAATGAGTTTTAATTTTTTAGACTATTACAAGGAAGTATTTCGTCGAGATAATATAAATGATTTTATAAAAAAAGAGAATCAAGGCAAAGTAGATGTTTTGCACGTTAAAGGTTTAGTTGGATCTTCGGGAGCATTCTGTTCTTATTTAAGTTTTATTGAAAGCGATAGAAATCATTTGATAATATTGAATGATAAGGAGGAGGCTATTTACTTTTTTAATGATTTAGAGAATATTGCTTCATTAAATCAAGATGAAGGCGACAATCTCAATATTTTATTTTATCCAGCCAGTTACAGAAAGCCTTACAATATAGAAGAGGTCGACAATTCTAATGTTTTAATGCGAACGGAGGTTTTGAATAAGATATCAAAGAGTTTAAATCGCAATGTAGTTGTCACTTTCCCGCAAGCATTATCAGAGAAGGTCGTTTCAAAGACATTTTTTTCAGAGAACACTCTGGAGATTCATCTAAATGAATCGTTGAGCATAGATTTTTTAATGGATGTCTTGACAGATTATAATTTTGAACGTAGTGATTTTGTTATTGAGCCAGGACAGTATTCTATAAGGGGAGGCATAATAGATGTGTTTTCTTTTTCTAACGATTATCCATTTAGGATAGAGTTGAATGGCGATAAAGTTGAGTCATTGCGAACTTTTGATATAGAAAACCAATTGTCAATAAGTAAGCACAATAAAATCTCAGTATTACCTAATTATCAAAATAAAGGATTTGTGATTGAAAAACGCATTCCATTTTTAGATTATTTAACAAATAATTCTGTTGTGTGGGTTGATTCCATTGAATTAATAAAGTCTAGAATAGATAAAGAATATCAAATTGCAGAAGAAATCTATTTAACCAAAAAAGAATCTGCTATTTCGCATATAATTCCATCTGACTTGTTTTGTGATGCTACCGTATTTGAAGATTCATTAATAAACAAGAAACTAATAGAGTTTGGAAATAATAAGTATTATGAAACGACTAATACCGTTGAATATAATTTTAGTCCACAACCTTCATTTTATAAGAATTTCGAATTATTATTTAAACATCTTATAGAAAAGTCGGAATTAAACTATATTAACTTTATATTTTCAGACAATCCCAAGCAGGTCGAACATTTTCAATCAATTACTGAAGATATAAAGCTTCCTAGTGAATACAATAAGGATAAACTGAATATAAAATATTCTTATATTTCAATAAAAGAGGGATTTATTGATAATGACAATAAAATAAATTGCTACACCGACCATCAGATATTTGAGCGTTACCATAAATTTAAATTAAAAGAAAACTATTCCGCAAAGCAAGCTATAAATTTAAAAGATTTATATGATTTAAAAAAAGGTGATTACGTTACTCATATAGATCATGGAATAGGAATCTTTGATGGGTTAGAAAAGATAGATGTTAAAGGTAAGTTGCAAGAGGCGATACGCTTAATTTATAAAGATAACGACTTATTATATGTTAGCATACATTCGCTTCATCGAATTTCTAAATATACAGGAAAGGATGGGATTGCGCCAAGTTTGCATCGCTTAGGCTCAAATGTATGGCAAAATTTAAAGAAAAAAACAAAGCAGAGGGTAAAAGATATAGCGAAAGATTTGATTAAGCTTTACGCAGAACGAAAGGCTGCAAGAGGTTATAAATTTTCACCCGACACTTATTTGCAATATGAGTTAGAATCTTCATTTATGTACATTGACACTCCTGATCAAATTAAGTCAACTAATGACGTTAAAAGAGATATGGAGAGGGATTATCCAATGGATAGACTTGTTTGTGGAGACGTTGGCTTTGGAAAGACCGAAATTGCAATAAGAGCTGCATTCAAAGCTGTTAATGATAGTAAGCAGGTTGCTGTATTAGTCCCTACAACAATATTAGCATTACAACATTATAGAACATTTAAAGAACGTTTAAAAGATTTTCCATGCAATGTCGATTATATAAATAGATTTAAAAGCACAAAAGAGAAGAAGGAAACATTACTAAAGTTAAAAGAAGGTAAAACAGACATAATAATAGGCACCCATAGATTGGCAAGTAAAGATGTTGAGTTTAAAGATTTAGGTTTATTAATTATTGATGAAGAGCAAAAATTTGGAGTATCTATTAAAGAAAAGATTAAAATGATGAAGACTAATGTTGCAACATTAACTTTAACCGCAACTCCAATTCCTAGAACATTACAATTCTCTCTTATGGGAGCACGTGATCTTTCTATAATAAACACCCCTCCTCCAAATAGATATCCAATAACAACATTTGTGCGAGTATTTAAAGAAGAGTTAATAAGAGATGCTATAATGTATGAGGTAAGCAGAGGAGGTCAGGTTTATTTCGTCAACAATAGAATTGAAAACATACAAGAAATTGCAGGAAAAATTCAAAGATTATGCCCTGATATTCGAATAGGAATAGGTCATGGGCGCATGGAAGGCGATAAATTAGAAAAACTAATGATAGATTTCATCGAAGGTTATTACGATGTATTAGTTGCAACAACTATAATAGAATCGGGATTAGACATCTCAAATGCTAATACAATAATAATAAATGATGCGCATAATTTTGGCTTAAGTGACCTGCATCAGCTAAGAGGAAGAGTAGGAAGGACTAATCGTAAAGCTTTTTGTTATTTATTAACCTATCCCCCTTATTTGCTTTCTGAGGAGGCAAGAAAAAGGATGAAAGCAATAGAAGAGTTTTCCGACTTGGGAAGTGGAATAAATATAGCAATGCGTGATTTGGAAATACGTGGTGCTGGCAACTTACTTGGGGCAGAGCAAAGTGGATTTATAAGCGAAATTGGATTTGAAACATTCCATAAGATATTGGATGAAGCCATCGTCGAATTAAAAGAGACTGAGTTTAAAGATTTATTTGAAGAAGAACTAAAAAACAATGATTTTACTAAAGAATGTCAAATAGAAACAGACTTAGAAATTATGATTCCAGACTATTACATTGAAAGCATAAAAGAAAGATTGAATATTTATAGGGAAATTGATAATTTGGAAGATGAAAAATCAATAGAAGAGTATAAGCGAAATATGGTTGATAGGTTTGGCTTGATTCCAGATGAGACCAAAGCATTATTTGAGGCGTTAAGACTAAGATGGCAAGCAAAAAAACTCGGAATAGAAAAAATTGTTTTTCGCAATAATAAATTAGTTTCATACTTTGTAGGAACAAGTGATTCTGCATATTATCAGTCAGACACATTTGCCAAAATAATTAATTTTGTTCAAAGCAATAAGTATAAAGCTATACTAAGGGATAATAACGGTAAGCTAAATATGATTATTGAGAATATCAAAGGATTAAATCAAGCCAACAATATGTTTAAAGTCATTTATAGCGAGCAAGAAGAGCTCGTTGGATGATATCAACTTATTGCGTTTTTTTTTTACAAAATTCATATCAAAAAAATGTATTCATCTGTTTTAAATCAACTCTTTTAATTTAAATCGTCAAAAATATAAATTAAGCACTAAAGAGTAACATTATATTATAACAACCAAAACGTTATAAATCAATCAATTACACAAAAATGAGACCATTGCAAAAGTCATTCTATTTTATCAATACTTATTTCAATAAATATAAAAATTGGTCGGTCCTTCCCCCTATAAAAAAACATTAACCTGATAGATTATTATAGTCTATACAGGTTAATGTTTTTTTATGTTTTTAATAAAATAAACTAATAGCGAATTATTTTATTCTCATTTTATAGAACGATCTCCATACAAACACTAAAGCTATTGCAAAAAATACAATACCTACGTATGGTGCAACATTCCTAAAGCTTTCAGAGATTGCTATTTCCATAGCAAGAAGTCCAAATAATGTCGTAAATTTTATAATTGGGTTTAAAGCTACAGAAGATGTATCTTTAAATGGGTCTCCAACTGTATCACCTACAACCATTGCATCATGTAAAGGAGTTCCTTTTTCTTTAAGGTCAACTTCAACTACTTTTTTGGCATTATCCCAACAACCTCCAGCATTAGCCATAAATACTGCTTGAAATAAACCAAATACTGCTATAGCAATAAGATAGCTGATAAACAAAGCAACAGCATCATTTCCTCCGATGCTTGATGGAGAAGAAAAGCATGCAAATGCTAATGCAAAAAAGAATATTCCTATAAAGATGTTAAACATTCCCTTTTGTGCGTATTGAGTACAAATTTTAACAACTTCTGTTGATTTCTCTAAATCTGCTTTTTTTGGTGCATCTGGATCTAAGTTTATATTTCTTTTTATATATTCAACAGCTCTGTAAGCTCCTGTTGTTACAGCTTGCATTGAAGCCCCTGTAAACCAATATATAACAGCTCCTCCTAAAATAAAACCTAATATAGAATATGGGTTTAATAAGTTAAGTATTTCTTCTGGCTTAACTCCTAATGTTTTTTCAATCATTAAAATCAAAGAAAAAATCATTGTTGTTGCTCCAACAACTGCTGTTCCTATTAGTACAGGTTTTGCTGTAGCTTTAAATGTATTTCCAGCTCCATCATTTGCTTCTAAATAATGTTTGGATTTTTCCCAATCTGGTTTAAATCCAAAATCCTTTTCTATTTCTTCTGATACATTTGGGATATCCTCTATTAATGACAATTCATAAACTGATTGTGCATTATCTGTTACTGGACCATAACTATCTACAGCTATTGTTACAGGCCCCATGCCTAATAATCCAAAAGCAACAAGACCAAAGGCAAATATTGAAGGATAAACCATAAAACCATCTAAACCCATTGTACTTGTAATATAAGCAACAAACATTAAAAAGAAAAATACTAAGCCAGTCCAAAATGCACTGAAGTTTCCAGCAACAAGTCCAGATAGTATTGTTAAAGAAGGTCCGCCTTCACGACCTGCACTTACAACTTCATTAACATGAGCTGACTTTGGAGAAGTAAATATTTTTGTAAATTCAGGGATTAATGCTCCGCCTATTGTTCCACAACTTATTATTGTAGATAAAATCCACCACATATCTGTATTACCATTTAATTCTGGAATCAAAAAATAACTAGATAGATAAGTAACAGAAATAGACAATAATGAAGTTATCCATACTAAATTAGTTAATGGTTGTTCAAAATCTAAATCATCTTTTCCTGTATATCTAATATTACTTATAAAATTATTAATCCAGAAAGCTACAACAGAAGTTATTATCATTAATATTCTCATCACAAAAATCCAAACTAATAACTTAACTTGAAGAATACTAGTTACAGATTCATCCATGCCTAAAGCAGAACCTCCAATGGCTAATAATATAAAAGATATTAAGGCAACTCCTGTTACTCCATAAGTTTCGAATCCATCTGCTGTTGGTCCAACACTATCGCCAGCATTGTCACCTACACAGTCTGCTATAACACCTGGATTACGAGGATCGTCTTCACCTATTTTAAATACAACTTTCATTAAATCTGAACCAATATCTGCTATCTTGGTAAAAATACCTCCTGCTATTCTTAATGCACTAGCTCCTAATGATTCACCTATTGCAAAACCTATAAAACAAGCACCAGCTAAATCACCAGGCATTAATAATAGTATTATAAGCATCATTATCAATTCAACACAAATCAGTACAACTCCAATACTCATACCAGCATTTAATGGAATATTTAATAATTGTAAAGGATTACGCTTTAATGATGCAAATGCCATTCTTGCATTAGCTAAAGTATTCATTCTAATTCCAAATGCAGCAACTGCATAAGAACCTAAAATACCAATAACTGTCCATGCTAAAATTAATAACACTCCTCCAATTCCAAATAAAGCATTACCTGCATGATCTTTTGCTAAAAATCCAAAATATCCTGCAACTGCAGAACCTATAAATAAAAATAAAATAGATAAAAATTTACCTTGCTGTTTCAAATAAACAATACATGTTTTGTAAATAACGTCTGCTATTTCTAACATTGATTTATGAGCAGGTAACTTTTTTACTTTCATAAATTGATACAATCCAAATAATAATCCTAAAAAAGTAACAAAAAAACCCCAATACAAAATACCTTCAGATTTTATAGATTCTGGAATTTTTAAATCAGCTTCACTTGCAAAAGTTAGGTAAGGCAAAGCGATTAAAGACAATAGACTAATAATTTTCTTCATAAATTAACAATATTAATTAAAAAATAATTTCATTTTTAAAACTTCTATTTTACTTGCAAATAAACAAAAAAGATACATATTTTAGATAATTTTTCTAAAAAATATTTATTTAAGGTTTGCGAAAAAAGTCAAAAGTTCTACTTAATAATAATTTTTTTTGCAATAAATTATCTAAAAAAAAATGAGAGTCAGGAAGAACAGTGGATGGAAATTCACATTGCACTAAAATAATTTGTTTAGTTTTATTTTTTGTAAAGAGGTTTCTTGTTTTTTTATTAATTTACTTCTGGATAGAATGCGTCAGGTATATGTTTTATGGACATTCCTTTTTCATCTTTTATTATTGCAATAATGTCAAAACGAACGTCAAGGTTTATGTTTTTTCTGAATATGTATGAATTTGCAGCTTTAATTATTAACTTTTGTTTTGTTCTATTAACAAATTCTTCAGGGTCACCAAATATATCAGTTTTGCGAGTTTTTACTTCGACAATAACAATAGTGTCATTAAGTTTAGCAACAATGTCAATTTCGAGATTATTATGTCTCCAATTCTTTTCTAATATAGCATATCCTAATTCTAAAAGAAAATCAATAGCAATATTTTCACCTTTATCCCCAAACTGTTGATTATAATCAGTCATTATATTCAGTCATTTCGCCTCTAAGGCTTTTTGTTAGTAATTTTTTTATTTTGTCAATGTCGTTAGAGTAGTTTCCGAATAAATACATTAGCTTTGTAACTGCACTTTCTGTGGTTATATCATTTCCGCTAACAATGTTATTTTTGTTAGCCATAGCTAAACTTGTGATGTATTTTCCTAATTCAACGGCTCCACCTTTGCATTGAGTTATATTTAGTATAATAATTCCTTTATCTGTAGCTTTTTTTAATGTGTCAACAAACCATTTTGCTGTAGGGGCATTTCCTGTTCCATATGTTTCCATTACAACAGCTTTTAATCCTTTAATATTAAAAACGCTTTGAACAACTTCCTGCTTTATGCCAGGAAAGAGTTTTAATATAGCAATGTTATCGTCAAGTTTTTTATGAACTTTGAATTCTCCTTTATTAAAATTTCCTATAGATGAATTGTTGTAAGATATATAAACGCCTGTGTTAGCTAGAAGAGGGTAATTGATTGATCGGAATGCTCTAAATTGTTCGGCATCAAATTTATGAGAACGATTTCCTCTAAATAATTTATGTTCGAAGTAAATGCATACTTCTTGTATTATTGGTTTTCCGTTTTTGTTTCCAGTAGCAATTTCAACGGCAGATATTATATTTTCTCTTCCATCGGTTCTTATTTCACCTATAGGTAATTGGCTTCCTGTTAGTATTACTGGTTTTGCTAAATTTTCAAATAAAAAACTAAGAACGGATGCTGTATAAGCCATAGTATCAGATCCGTGAAGTATTATAAATCCATCATAATCATCATAATTTTTCTCTATTATTTCAGCAATATTAATCCATTTTTCAGGATTCATATCAGCTGAGTCGATAGGTTCTTTAAATGAATATGAATCAATATCGCAAGGTAATTGGTTAAGTTCAGGAAGGTGTGTTATAATTTTCATAAAGTTCATAGGCATTAAAGTCCCTGTTGAGTGGTCTTTCATCATTCCTATAGTTCCGCCTGTGTATATAATTAAAATTCTTGTTCTCATGCTTGTTTATTTTCTATATCAAATAATTTTAGAGCGTTGTTGGTTGTAATTCTTGCAACTTCATCAATTGTTATGCCTAATATTTCACTAATAGTGTTAGCTATTATTTTAATATTAGCGGGTTCGTTGCGCTTTCCTCTGTATGGCATAGGAGAAAGATAAGGTGAATCAGTTTCTAATATTATTTTATTTATTCCAATTTCTTTAATTATTGAAGGCAGTATGCTGTTTTTGTAAGAAACGGGTCCTCCTATTCCAAGATAGTAACCTAAATCAACAGCTCTAATGGCATCGTCAAGTTTTCCAGAGAAGCAGTGAAAAACTCCTTTTTCATCATTTTTATTACTTTCAATAACATCAAAAATATGATTAAAAGCATCCCTAACATGTAAAACTATTGGTAATTTATGATTGTTCGCAATATTTATTTGTTTTTCTAATGCTTCAATCTGTTGGTTTATAAATGATTTGTCCCAGTATAAATCTAAACCAATCTCACCAACTGCAATAATTTTATGTAGAGATATTGCTTTCTCAATAATGTCTAATTCTTCTTTATAATTTTCTTTTATGCTAGTTGGATGTAATCCTAACATTGGATAGCATATTCCTTCATTTTTAGAAGCTAAATCAAGAACTTTTTTAATACTTCCCGAATCAATATTAGGTAATAATATTATTTTAACATTTTCTTGTAATGCTCTATCAATTGCTATTTGCCTATCATTATCAAAGTTGTCTAAGTAAATATGTGAATGGGTATCAATTAAAAACATGTAATTTGTTATAAATGTAAAAACACCAAAATTGGAGACTTCCAAAATTGGTGTTTTTTTTAGATAAAATAAATCTATTAATAATTATTTTCAGCTAATTGCATATAAGCTTTTGGATGAATACAAGCTGGACAATTTTCAAGAGCTTTTTCTGATTCATATATATATCCACAATTAATGCATTCCCACCAAACTTTTCCGTCTTTTTTGAATACTTTATCTTCAGAAATACTTTGAAGCAGTTTTAAATATCTTTTTTCATGTTCAGCTTCAACTTTAGCAATCATTTTAAAGGCAGTAGCTATTTCTGTAAAACCCTCTTCTTTAGCAATTTCTGCAAACTTAGGATATAATTCAGTCCACTCTTCATTTTCGCCTTCTGCTGCGGCTTTTAGGTTTTCTTTAGTTGTACCTATAATGCCAGCTGGATACATTGCTGTAATTTCAACCATTCCGCCTTCTAAGAATTTAAAGAACCTTTTGGCGTGTTCTTTTTCTTGGTTAGCAGTTTTTTGAAATATAGCTGATATTTGTTCATAACCTTCTTTTTTTGCTACTTTTGCAAAAAATTCATATCTGTTTCTTGCTTGCGATTCGCCAGCAAAAGATTTTAACAGATTTTGTTCTGTTTTAGTTCCCTTTAAAGATTTAGTCATAATTGTTATATATTATTTTATTAAAAATTACAGTAAAATAAAGCATTCTTTATCACATCCACATATAGGACATTTCCAATCATTGTGCAAATTTACAAAAATATTTGATTCAACGGTTTCGTCATATATATATCCACATGCTGTACATTTGAATTTCTTTAAATTATTATTTTCGATAATGTTGTTAATTTTTGATTTATCAATATAAGTAGGTGCATTTTTAGGTGCAACTCCTTTTTTTACTTCTCTATAATAAGAATATGTTAAAGGCTCTAGCGAGTTATCAATAATTTCTGCATTAATTAAATCAACAATAAACAATAGGTGAGTTCCAACATCAATAGTCTCTATAAGTTTACATTCTAGATAAGCAATAGATTCATTTAATACTATAGGAACCCCAGTTTCTCCATATTTTATGTCCATTCCTTTCATTTTATCAAAATCTCGTCCTGATTTGTACCCAAATCGTCCAAATATTTCAGAAGAGGCTTGTTTTTGTAATATAGAAACTGAAATTATGTTTGTTTTTTTAATTATTTCAGATGTGTAATTATTTTTATTACAGCATAAAGCAAATTTAGGGGGCTCAGCAGTTACTTGAAATACCGTATTTGATATAAATCCATTTCCTTTTTCCACGTTTCCAGATGTGACTATATATAATCCATAAGATATATTAAATAAGGCTTCAATATTCATAATTCCCATTATTTAATTGTTTCCCAATAACAACGTTTTGGAGATGAAATTTTTTCTTCAATTTTTAATTGTTTCATAGCTTTTTCTACTTCTTTTTTATCCAATCCAGATAATTCTGCTATTTGACCAGCACTAAGAGGTTGTGCTGCTGATTTCATGGTGTTTAATACTTTTTCAATATTTTCCATATTATTATTATTTTAGTTATTAATTTAAAAATTTAAAATCAATAGCGTCCTAAACAATTTAAAAGGAAGGAGTAATATTTATTCAAATTATTACTTTTGAGGTTACCCAAATTCCCCCCTTTATAATGGCAAATGTAACACTTTTTTCACAAATAATATCAAAATTTAGATTGTCAAAGTTTTAGTAAACTGGAAAAATCCAATCAAACGAATAAGCACGATAAGGGATACAATAGCTAAAAATTAATAGTTATAAATAATAGTAAATCTTTTATTTTGTTTTTGGATTGTTAAATTTGTTGGTATATGGTAATATAATTTACAGAAGAATGTATAAAGCATTGGAGGTAATTTTAGCTATTAAAAAAGTACAATCAATTTTATCATATTGTATTATTTTGGTTAATATACTGATAATCAAAACAAAGGGTGTGTATTCTTTTAAATAATAAAAAATAAATATGATTTAATTTAAATGGTTAATCATTTGATTATTAGTATTAAATGTGATTTCGAGGTTGATTATTAAGAGTTAAAAGCGAGATTAATGTGCTGTATATGTACTCTATATGTGCTTTATATGTCATAGCCGTCAAGCTAAGCTTGTATTAAATTGATTTTGTTTGCATTACGTCTTATTTT
>Ga0154552_1049_pt1 | contig 23239 bp, 18 predicted proteins | sample RifGroF2_FD_105695 | JGI IMG/M metagenome (GOLD analysis project Ga0154552, IMG submission 105695) | Bacteroidetes bacterium GWF2_29_10
GCGACACCCAAAAAGGTGTCGCAAAAATTATAAATTATTGATTTACTGAAATTTGCAAAAGAAGAAAAAATCAAGCGACGAAGTCAGGATTATTGAGATTTAATAACGAAATTATTAAATCCTACTTTTTGTAATGGTCTCAATATAAAAAAACTATGCTATTTTTAGCATGGTTTTAATAAGAGAAATGATTTTAGTACGATTAAGTGTTTTTGTATATTAATTTTTAATTATTTTTTGTACAACATTTCCGTTTTGTGTTTCTATTTTAAGAGTATAAACACCTTTTGTCATATTTTTTGTGTTTATATTTTTAACTATTGAAGTTCCATTAGTTTTTACATTCTCATTATAAATATTTTTTCCTACAATATCTGTAATAGTAATATTAACATTATCTGAATTTAGTAAATTAAAAGAAATATTTATTTCTTCTATAATTGGCATAGGATATATAGAAAGAGAAGCTTCTATTTGTTCTGTTTCGGTTAAATTAGTAAGAGTTGTACTTGCTATAGAATAACATTTTGATAAGCCTTGTGTTACAGTAACACTATACGTTACATTACTATTAGCTGAACTTACAATAATGCTTTGATTAGTGCTTTCAGTATTCCATAAATAAGTTATTCCTACTGATGCAGGCAAAGCTGTTAAGGTAACGGTGTTGTCATTATTTTGTGTTTTAGTTATACTTGCAAAGTTATAATAGCCATCTTGATTTACTACAACAATTACAGTATCTACAGATTTACAAGTGTTACTTGTGCCTGTTACAAAATAAAAAGTACTACTTGCAGGACTTACCGATATAATTGCATTTGAACTACCTGTACTCCAACTGTAATAACCTGACCCTGTAGCCGTTAATTCGGCTGCTCCTCCATTACACATTGTTTGATCTGAACCAGCATTAAAAGATGCATTTAAAACTGTTATATTTATTACATCTGTTGCGCTTTCATTATCTTGGTATGCTGTTACTTTATATGATGTATTAATAGCAGGTTTTACCATAATACTTTGAGAAGTAGCCCCATTACTCCATAAGTAACTATCTGCATATTGTGCTTCTAATTTTACAGTTTCTCCTTTACATATAGTTTTATCTTCCTCAAGAATTTTATCATTAAATAAAGGTAATTTAACTAAGCTTATACTATACATAATGTCCCATCCTATATCAGCAACATTGTATAATGCATAATTGTAAAAACTAGCTCCTCCTGACCATTTTTGTCCATAATGGTAGCTTGTAATTGAATAATTCATAGATAATGATGTTGGATCATAAAAAATTTCGTCTTCATTTTCATGTGAATAATAAGCAGCTGAAAATGAATTAATATCTTGATAAACATCATTATTTTCTGCATCTTTAGATGAATTTAATATTGGTTCTGCTGGTAAATTAACTCTTGGAACACCAGATTTAAAAACATATGTTATTCCCACATAGTTTTTTGATGGAACTTCAAAATTTATAGCTATTGGAAGAGATTTAACTACGTTTGGATCTAAAATACTATCATTAACAGTTAAAAGTCTTTTTATAACTTTATATCCATTACCATGCAAACGCCCCATATTATTTGCGGCATAATTATCTTTTATCCATTGTGGTGCGGCATAATATTGTATTGGGCTAGTAGTTGTAGATAAAGTTAAAAAAGCGTTTGAAGTATCTCCGTAAACTAATTCTATTATTAAAGTGTCAACAACACTACTGTTACTAACTCTTTTATAGTTACCTCTAATAAAAATAGAGTCTATTTTATAAGAACTTAGACCCACTCTATAATCCTTGTCATAATAGTAATCAGAAAAGTATTCTGTATTTGGATCAAGGACACATGAGGCTCCCATAAATAATGGTTTATAATATGAAATTTTTGCACTTGTATTGTCCCAATAAGCTATTTTCATTGTTGTATCATTTGTAAGTGGCGTAGCATAAAGTAAAACAGAATTTGGACTCATTGAATTAGCAATTGCTTGCACCATATTATTATAACCACCAAAAAAAGCATAACTTTCTGTTTTTAGATGATTTCGTTGTTGTTTTACTGGAGTATAAACTTGTTGTTTAATTTGTGGTCTTTGAGGTAATTCGCTTTTTGGGATAATGTACTGAGCATTAACACCCGATGCAATAATCATAAGAAGTGCAGCAAAAATAAGAAGTCTGTTTTTTTTCATTTTATTTTATTTTAAATTAATATTTTTTTTTTTCTAATAACTAGTTTCACATAGCAAAGATATGTTATTGTTTTAAATTGGCAAAGAAAATTTTAATTAAAATAATATATAAAAAACTATAATATTATCAAGAAGCATGTATTATGTGGCTTATAATTTCGTAGTGATTTGTATTTAAAATTTTATAATTATTAAAATTATGAATCTTTAACAATTTTATAATTTTGGGATTATTTATAATTTGATCATTTTTTGCTAATAATATTGTCAAAAAATCATTATTTCGGTTTATTTTATTTAATAAGTTAAATAAATCAACATTGAAAAAAGAGTAAAGCATCCATATATTATAAACATTAAATATTTTTCCTTCAGTGTTTACACTTTTGCAAATATATGTTAACGTTTGCTTATTAAATTTAACAATAAATCTGGATAGTTTAATTAAACTAACTAGCAAACTGCTCCTAATGAGAAAATACCTAAATAGTTTTTTACCAATGACATTCTTTGTTGCAAAATCAAACCAAAAATTATTAATAATACCATCAGGACTTGCAATGTAAACCTTGTCAATTATAGTGTGTAAATTTTGCAAACATATTAAAGCACTTCTAACTCCTATGCTATAACCAAAAACATCAAATTTCTCAATTTTATTCTCTTCTGTTATTAACTTTATGGCATTAACAAAATCTGTTGTATAGTCTATATTTGGGTTAAAGTCTTCAATATAACTTTTACCATGAAAAAAAAGGTCAAAAGCATATATTTTGTAATTACTACCATGCGTATTTACAAACTCTTTAAATATGCGGTTTGATTGACCAAATCCATGGAAAGCAAATAAAATAGACTTCCCTTCACCATAAATTTCATAGTTTAAATAAAGAGACTTATATTTAACAATCTGACCCAATTCTTTATATCCTAATTAATAACAGGCAATAAAGAGTAATGTTTACTATAGTTAATCATTTGTGTTTTAAAATCTTTTGGATAGCTTATTTCAATATCTATTATCTTTCCATCTTTAATAACAGGTTGTAACTCTGGATTTATAAACCCAGCATAAGGAGCTATTTTTAATTTACTCCATCTTTCTAACACTTCTTTATGTATTTCTTTATCTACATTAACAGCATAGTTTTCTATCAGATTTTTACCAGCATTAAAATCTCCTTCTGATTTTATTCTTTGTATTTCTTTTAGCTGTTTGCCAAAAACAGTTCTTAATTTTTCATAATCATTAATAACAAAATAAGTTTTTCCTTCTTTTGTTTTCTTTTCTATTACATTTTCAGCTTTACCCAATTCGTACGCCCATTTTGCTATAAGCTGTCTAGCTCTCATGTGTGCTTGCTGTATGGTATTATCAGGTTTAATTCTTACTAATTGCTTTAATAGCCCATTTGTAATATAATTATTATAAGCAACCTTAGCTACTTCTGGGCTTTCCAATAGTTTTAAATCTATCATCTTCTTATCTGCTAAAAAATACAATCCAACTAATTCAGCTCTAGTTTCTTCTAGTGGTGATGCGTAGTTTTTTAGTGTTTGACTTGGGTCTGCAACTCCTTTTTTTAACTGACCACTTCCATGTCCTATAATCTCATGTAAATCAGTATGAATATTTGAAGCTATACTTCCCCATTTTTTAGCCATTTCAATGTCTTCCTTGTTATACATAAACTCTTCTAAAGAGCCTGATGATTTTGAAGCTTGATCATAAGCATAAACTATATTTCCTATTGTTACTGATTTTGAACCATAGTCTTTTCTAATCCAATCAGCATTTGGAAGATTTACTCCTATTGGTGTTGCAGGAGAGGCATCGCCAGATTCAACAACAACGTTAATAACTTTTGCTGTAACACCTTTCACTTCTTCTTTCTTGTAAACATTATCTATAGGAAGATTTTCTTCAAACCATTTAGCATTTTCACTTATTGTTTTTGCCCTTTTTGATGCATCTATATCTCTTAAAGAAACCATTGACTCAAATGTACCTCTTTTACCCATTGGGTCAGCATAAACTTCAATAAATCCATTTACTACATCAACCAATGAAGCCGTATCTTGTAACCAAAGTATGCTATATTCATCAAATTTCTTTAAATCACCTGTTTTATAGTATTCCACTAACTTTAACAATGACTGTTTTTGTTGATCATTTTCAGCAACAGTTGTTGCCTTTTCCAACCAATAAACTATTTTCTCTATAGCATTTGAATACATTCCTCCTACTTTCCATATTTTTTCCACAATTTTGCCATTCTCTTTTACTAACTTTGAATTTAATCCATATGAAATTGGAGTTAAATCATTGTTGTCAATAAGCTTATTATAATAATCTTCAACTTCCTTTTGAGAAACGTTTTCATAAAAATTAACAGCTGAATTTTTCACTATATCAACACCATTATCTTGACAAACTTTTTTAGGTGCAATCGACTTATCAAAAATGATTTTTGCAATAAACTCCTTGTATTCATCAAAAGATTGATTATCTATTAAAGGAAATTTTGACTTATCAGAATTATCAATCAAAGAACTAAAGAACGTTTCAGAAAATTCTGGTTGAAACTTATCATTTGAATAATGATGATGAATACCATTAGAAAACCATATTTTTTTTGCATAAATAATAAATTCTTTATATTCAGCAGAATTAATATCTCCATTATAAGTATTAATTATGTTCTCAATAGACCTTTTAACAAAAAGATTGTATTTATAATTTTGATCAAATAATATATCTTTTCCACTCAATGCCGCTTCATAAAGATAGTAAATAAATTCTTTTTGCTTGATAGTTAAGTTTTCAAAATTAGGAACCTGATACCTTAGAATTTTGACATCGTCAAATTGCTCTGTTTGAAAAACAAAATCTTCTTTTTCTGTTTTTTTATCTTCTGAACAACTAAATAAGCTAAATAACATAGTGATAACAATTAATTTGTTTATACAATTCATCTTTTTTAAATTTATAATTTTTGACAAAAGTAATTTTTTTTTGCATAAAAAGTATGCAAAATACATTATAAAAATTATTTCATTATTAAAAATCTCTATTGCCAAGTAAAAATAAAAACGTGGAAATTTAATAATGCAAACATTTAATAATCTTTTTTTTTGAATTTAAAAATAAACTACCATAAATCTAAAAAAATATTACAAACTATTTTTAATAACATTCTATATTGTTACTATTGTTTGTAATAATTTAATATTTAGTATACTATGTAAATGTATTTAACTTGTTAATTTCCATTGTATTACATGCTGTTAATTCTCATTTATTTAACCCTAAAGTCACTCAAACCTATTTTTTTAGTAAAATATTAACAATTAGTATAATATGTATATGTAGAAAAAATAATCTAACTCACGTTTATTTTAGGTAATTCTGAAATAAGTTTACCGTCTTTGTTCTTAATTTATAGTTTTTTATGCAAACCTAATTTTATGACAAGACACATATTTAAAACCTAATTAAATTTACCTCAATGTAATCATCAAAACATAAAAACTGATTATAATTTTCAAGTTATTACAGCATTCTTATCTACTCATTCTAAAAATAAAGTAAACTTAAATCCCCCCTAAAAAAAACGCCTCCAAGAAAAATCTAGAAGACGCTTTTTATTTATTTCAAAATTTATTAATTATTTACAAATTGTTCAGCATAGTATTTAGCTGTAAGTTTTTCACCTGTTGCTAATTCAATCATTTTGTTCCATTGATATTTTGAACCAGGCTTAAACACTTTTTCTATTAGGTATTTACCAACTTCTTTATTTCCAACAAAGCTTTGATTATTAAAATCTTTAGATTTAATAATGTTAACTGTAATGTAATGATTTAGTTGAGATGCTAATAATTCACCTAATAGATAATTATGATAATAACAAGGAGAAGAAGCAATATGAATCTTTGAAGCCCAATCTGCTTCCTTTGTATCAGAAGGACGTTTTATCATTTGGTATTTTTCAACTAAATCCCACCATAATCTGTTAAGGTCTTGGTCTGGGTTTTCATATAAGCTTTTTTCAAATCTAAACATAACTTGTGACCAACGACTGAATACGATTTGTTGCAATTTCAAGGAGTTAAAAGCAGGTTGTTTTATTTCTTGCACTTCTTTATCTGAAATGTTTATCATTCCTTTCATCCATTCTGAATTAGATGCAAGTCGTCCAAAAATCATAGCAATAGCTTCTGTTGTGAAAGTATGAGCGGGGTTTCTAAGATCGTAAGGTAATGTGCTATCAATGTATTTATCATAAGCAGCATGTCCAAACTCATGCAACATTGTTCCCATCCAATTAAAATTAGGTTTTATGTTGCAAAGCACCCTCACATCGCCTTCATTATCAATATCAATACAATAAGCATGTTGATATTTATTTGGTTTTTCATATAAATCACTTTTAGCAAGGATATCATCTATCGGTAACCCAATTCCATTGTAATAATCTTTTGTAATTTTTTCGATGTTTGCTTTTTGATAATATTTATCTAAATCTACATTATAAATTTTAGGAGCTTCTTGAAAAAATCTATTTTGATAATGCCAAGGCATTAATTGCTCTGGTTTTATATTTAATTCCTTTGCTAAAATAGCATCCATTTCTGATTTAACTTTAATATAGGTATCTTTAGTAAGAGCATCTAACTCATCAAAAATCTTTTCAATTTCTTTCGGGTTTTGTTCACTTAGCATTAAACTCATTTGATGGTAATTGTCATATCCTAATGATTTTGCAATTTCATTTCTTTTCTTTGCTAATTTTATTACATCATCAGAAACTAAAGTCCCTACTTTTTTGCTACTTCTCCATGCTTCTTCTAACTTTTTAGAATCTTTTGACATTCTTAGAATGTCTTCAATTTCATTATCAGTTAATTTTTTGCCAGCAACATCAGCTCTAAATGTAGAGAATTTCTTTTCTACCTCTGTTTGTAAATTGATTATTTCTTTAAGCTGATTAGTGTCAACTTGATTTGACAAGAAAGCATTATATAATACTTCAACTCTTCTTTTGTCAACTTCATTTGTAATTTTTTCAGATTCTTTGATTGTTTTTATTTTTTCAAATAAAGCTTTATTTGAGAAGATTTTAGTTATTTCAATTTGCATATCCGCAGACTTTTGGTAGTCTTCATCTTTCCCAGATATAGAAGCTTCAAAATAAGCTAAAGAGCTTTGTTTTACTAAAGGAATCACTTTTGATTCATATTCTTTTATAAAAGTTGCGTAATCGTCAACTTGTTGTGTGTTTTTACATCCCATAATAAGAGCTATTGTCAAGATTAATAAAATATTTACTTTTCTCATTTTTTAATTTATTTTTATTTACTACTTATTTAAATCCGCATTAATTATCTTCATTACAAAAACAGAGTGAGGTAGCTCAAAAGATTTTTTAATCTCCTTTTGTATTGTGTTGAATACTTCATCATATTCTCCAAAAATTTGAGTACTCATGTTGTTTGTAAGAACAACTATATTTTTATTCAAGTTTAACCTATCAATAAAATTTTTAATATGAGGTATAAACTCCGTATTTAATGGATAATAACTCACTTCTACTGAAATCTTCATAATGTATTGTTTTTTTATTGTTTATAAATATCTTCTTCGTATAAGTTCAGAAATAAATGTGTAAGCATCTAAATCTTTATTCCATTGTTTAGACTCAGTTATTGCTAACAAATAGTCTTCGGCTTCTTTTAAATTATTAAAAGAATTAATAGTGCTTATGAAGTTATTATATTCATCAAGGCCTCCTTTAAATAATTCATTAACCATTTGAAATTTTTCATTAATTCCTATAAATTTCTTTATGTCAGTTATCGGATTGTTTTGCAGCTTCATGGCAATACTGTTGTCTTCTTTATTTCTGGAAATTTTATCATTTAAAGAAATCTTATCTTGCGCATTTGTTATGTCATTAATTATCTTACTCTCTTTTTGAGGTTCTTCAATATCAGCAAACAGGTCTGCCATTGTTGTTGTTATGTGCGTATGTGTTTTTTTCTCTGTTGTTATTTCTATATTTTCTTGAATAATTGTTGTTTTTTCTTCAATTTCTTCGTCTGTCTCAATCTTTGAACTTAATTCTTCTTTCCATTCTGTAGTTAGAATTTCCTCTACAGGCAATTTTTTTGTATATTCCAACTCAATCTTTATATTATCTTCTTCTTTAACTTCGGGTACTGGAATTTCCACTACAGGCAATTCTGTTGTACCTTCCATCTCAATCTTTATATTATCTCCTTCTTTTATTTCAGAAATTGAAATTTCCTCTACAGGCAATTTATTTGGAACAAAATATTTTTCTTCTTTTACGTCTTTTTTTTCTTCATTCTCAACTTTAGATAAACGCTCACTTACACCTGACAATAAAATATTTATCTTACTCGTATTACTTTCCCCTATTTTAATATTGTCTTTTGATTCATTTTTAATAGAGTTAACATCATTTTGTTGAAAGTTGAAATTCATATCAAAAACTAATTCATTCTCTTCTTCCTTAAAATCACGCAATAGTTTAACATTAGAATATATTAACTTAATGTTATCTAAGACAATGTCATAATCAATATCATCCGCTTTTGTTTTATCAGAAATAGATTTAACACCTTCGTTAAGTTTTTTTATTAACTTATTTACATCATTAAAAATAGAGTCTCGTTTCATTTTTTATCATTTTTTTAATTACTACAAATGTACATTAATTTTTCATAAACGCACTTGCAAAGAATAATATTTGAAATTTTCTAAGAAAATGACTATTAGCAAATCTTTATCAATACTAATAGGTATTTTGCTATGTGAAGAAAGCAAAGGTGTAAATTTTTTTTAAATAAATATCAATATTGTTAGGTTTGACGTTATATTTGCATGTTAAAAAAAATGTTTTATGAAAAGATTATTTTTATTTTCATTCTTATTAAGTTTGTTCTTACTGAGTTTAAGTGCTGATGGAAAAACGTTAAGATCTTTGTTTGCTTATAATCTATTTTATTTGCAGACTGACAACATGCCATATATTGAAACTTACTTGTCGGTAAATAGTTCTACAGTTAAGTTTTATAAAAATTCAAGCAATAAATATCAATCCACATTAGTAATAACAATGTCGTTTAAGCAAAATGGTAAATTGATTAAATATAATAAGTATAATTTGCGAAGTTTAGAGTTTAGTGATACAACTGAGGTTAATGATATTTTTGACATGCAAAGATTTTCGTTAGCTAATGGTGTTTATGATTTTGATTTAAGCATATTAGACAGTGTTGCGGGTTTAGGTAATGAATATAATTATAGTGAAAAAATAGAAGTTAAATTTAACAAAGATAGCATTGAGATGTCAAGTATAACTATGGTTGATACTATTTATAAAACAATTAATGAAAATATTTTAACAAAAAATGGAGTAGATATTTATCCTCGTATTTTGAATTTTTATCCTGATGTTTATAACAAAATAAATGTTTATGCTGAGGTTTATAATTTAAATAAACACTTAGGTACAGATGAAAAATTTATAGTAAGAACTAGTATTTTTGATGCAAATAGTAATAAAGATGTAAAAGGTTATGTTTTAAATAAACGAGAGTCTGCAAAAGCAACAAATGTAATATTGAGTGAGATTCCAATAGATAAATTGCCTTCAGGAAATTATTTTTTAGAAATTAAATTACTAAAAAGAGATGATAGTGAAATTGTTAGTGGAAAAATTTATTTTCAAAGAAGTAATAATATTATTTTGGAAAAAAATTATTATAGAAATATTGTTATAACAAATACATTTGCAGGAGGAATATCTGATCTAGACACTTTACGAGAGTATATAAGATGTCTGAGCCCTTTATCTTCAATAAGTGAGAAACAAATGGCCGATAATTTTATAAGGGAAAATGACATAGTTTTATTACAGAAATATTTTTATGAGTTTTGGCATAAAAGAAATGAAAAAACGCCAGAAAAAGAATGGTTGAATTATTTGAAAAATGTGCAAATAGTAAATGCAAAATATGGCTCTAAGGTTTACAAGGGTTACGAAACGGATATGGGTAGAGTTTATTTGCAATATGGTGCACCAAATAGTATTTCTTCTAGCGAGAATGAGCCAAGTGCATTGCCTTACCAAATATGGCATTATTATAAAATAGGCAATTACACAAACAAACGCTTTGTGTTTTACACTCCATTTTTGGCAAACAATAATTATGTATTGTTACATTCTGACATGATTGGAGAACCAAATGATGAACGATGGAAAGTTAAAATTTACTCTCGAAACAATCCTGCTGGAGATGCAGAAAACACAGAAGTTGAAAGCCATTTTGGAGATAAACTGGATGATTATTTTAAAAACCCAAGATAGCTAATAAAGTCTTTAATGAAAAATATAGTCGTTCTTACGGGAGCCGGAATAAGTGCAGAAAGTGGGATAAAAACTTTTAGAGATAGTGATGGCTTATGGGAATCACATAAAGTTGAAGATGTAGCTACTTATGATGCTTGGTTGCGTAATCCATTTTTAGTATTAGAGTTTTATAATCAAAGACGGCGTCAACTATTAGATGTTAAACCCAACTTGGCTCATTTTGGTTTGAAAAAATTGGAAGAGAAATATAATGTAAATATAATTACTCAAAATGTTGATGATTTGCATGAGCGAGCTGGCTCACGTAATATATTGCATTTGCATGGAGAACTAAAAAAATCACGAAGCACATTTGAAGATAGTTTGGTTTATGATATTGCAGGTAGTGAATTGAATATAGGAGATATGTGTGAGTTAGGCTCTCAATTACGTCCACATATAGTTTGGTTTGGGGAAGCTGTTCCATTGATAGAAGAAGCTATTTTAATAACACAAAAAGCCAATATTTTGATAGTTATAGGAACTTCAATGAATGTTTATCCTGCAGCAAACCTAATTAACTACGTGAAACCTAATACTGACGTTTACTTTATAGATCCAAAAGCAAATGAAATAATTAATAATAAAAACATTAAAACAATAGCAAAATTAGCAACAGATGGAGTATCTGAATTACTAGATATTTTAATTAACTAATTTTATTGCAAAAAAAATTTTAGTTATGAAATAAATTTTGTGTATGTTTGTTTCCATAAACTTAACAAAACATATTACTATGGAAAGAGATGAATTATTAATGAATCCAAACCTGTTGGTTCAACATTTAGAAAAACCTGCAAGCGAATTTACAAAAGCAGATATTATAAAATTTGTTGAAGATCATGCAATAGAAATGATTAATTTTAGATATGTTGGTGGCGATGGAAGGTTAAAAGCTCTTAATTTTTATATAAGAAGTAAAGCTCATTTAGACTCTATCCTTTCTACTGGAGAAAGAGTTGACGGTTCTAGTTTATTTTCTTATGTAGAATCAGGTTCTAGTGATTTATATGTTATTCCTAAATATAGAACAGCTTTTTACAATCCATTTACAGAAATTCCTACGTTAGATATTTTGTGCTCATACTATGACAAGGATGGAAACAGATTAGCTAGTTCTCCTGAAAATATAATGATAAAAGCATTAGAAGAACTGTATAAAAATACAGGATATAAAATGGATGTAATGGGTGAGTTAGAATATTATATAATAAGTGATGAAACGGAAATATATAAAGCTACAGACCAAAAAGGTTACCATGAAACATCACCTTTTGCCAAATGGGGTGAATTTAGAGCAGAAGCAATGCAAGCAATATCACAAGCAGGTGGAGTAATAAAATACGGACATTCAGAAGTAGGAAATTTTACTTTAGATGGAAAAACTTACGAGCAAAACGAAATAGAATTTACAACAACAAATATGGAGGAAGCTGCAGAGCAACTAATTATAGCTAAATGGATGATTCGCATGTTAGGTTATAAATATGGAGTAAATGTAAGTTTTGCACCAAAGATTATAGCAGGAAAAGCAGGAAGTGGTTTGCATATTCATATGAAATTAACAAAAGATGGAAAAACAGCAACTGTTGAAAATGGTCAACTTAGTGATGCAGCGAAAAAAGCAATAGCAGGAATTCTGGATATTGCACCATCATTATCTGCATTTGGAAATACAATCCCTACATCATTCTTACGATTAGTTCCACATCAAGAAGCTCCTACAAATATATGCTGGGGAGATCGAAATAGATCAGTATTAATAAGAGTGCCATTAGGTTGGTTAGGAAATTGCAATATGGTTACAGATGCAAATCCTAAAGAATGCCCATGTAAAAATGATTTTTCAGAGAAACAAACATTTGAATTTAGATGCCCAGATGGCTCTGCTGACATTTATTTATTATTAGCAGGCTTAGCCGTTGGAGCAAGACATGGTTTAGAAATGAAAAACAGCCTAGAAATGGCAAAAGAACTTTATGTAAATGTTAACATATTTAAAGATGAACATAAACATATACAAGAAAAATTAAAAAAGCTTCCATTATCTTGCTGGGAAGCAGCAGAAAGCTTGTTAAAACAAGGAGAAGTATATAAAAAATACGGAGTTTTTTCGGATGGAGTCTTAGAACAAGTTGCAAATAATTTGAAAAAACATAATGACAATGGATTAAGTGAAAAACTTTATGGCAATAATACAGAAATATTAAAATTAGTAGAGAAACACTTACATTGTTGTTAGCAACAATATCTTATAAGCACAAAAAATGATAATAGTAAATTAAATTAGTTTACTATTATCATTTTTTTTATATAAAAAAATGATAACAACATATAAATGCTTTTAAATAATAATATAGGGATGTTTAAAAATTTGCAAATAAAAGTAACAAATTTATTAATAGGATCAAAATCTGATTTCGATTTTGATCAAAGATTTTTTAACTTAGCATGTATTCAAACAATATCTCTTTTAGTTATATCATCAGTAGTTGATTATATTGTACTCGGATTTAAAGCGTTTCTTATAAGTTTTATTGGTATATTTATTTTTTCTTTAATTTATTATATTGCAAAATTTAAAAAATTTTACAAAACTAGTTTATGGATGTTTGTTGTAAGCGTTGTAATTTTATGCAATTTTTCATGGTTTATTAATAATGGCTCTTATGGTCCTACAATATATTTTTATTTCATAGCCTTAAGTTTTTTTACATACTTTACAGATGGACGTATTAATAAAATAGCAATACCTATAATTATAATGACTAACATTTGTATTTTAATGTTTTATGAATATAACACAACAAACGAAATAAATTTGTATCAAAGTCAAAAATCACGAACAATAGATCTTGTTGTTACTTTTTTCTATATAGTAACAATGATATCGTCAATTATTTTGTATATAAAAAGTGCTTATAAAGAACAACAACAAATAAGTGGTGACACTTTAGATATTCTAAAGAAAGATATAGAAAAAAGAAAAATAACAGAACAAAAGTTATTGGAAAGTGAGGAAACCGCAAGAGTTTTATTAAACATTCCTGGTGATCACAATATTTTATTAGATAGAAACCTTATAATATTAGATTTGAATGAGACTGCAGTAAAATCAATGAACGACAAGAGAGAAAATATTATAGGAAAAAATATAAAAGAAATTATAATAACAGCACAATATGAATATGTAAAAGGTTTGATAACTAATATAATAGAAAATAAGAAACCAATATTTAAAGAAGAATTTGATGTTATTACTAATCAGTATTTTGAAATACGAATATATCCAATAACAGAAAAAGATGATATAATTAGTAAATTTATATTCCTCTCAAGAGATATAACTGAAAGAAAAATTTCAGATAAGATAATAAAAGATTCTCTAAAAGAAAAAGAGGTATTATTAAAAGAAGTACATCATAGAGTGAAAAATAACTTACAAATAATATCAAGTTTATTAAGTTTGCAAGCAAGATATCTAAAAGATAAAGACAGCGAATGGATTTTGAAAGAAGCTCAAAATAGAGTTCATGCTATGGCTTTAATACATCAAAAACTTTATCAAACAGAAAATCTTTCTCATTTAGATATGAGTATTTATATATCAGATTTAATAAACAATTACAAATATAGTTTACCAGATGCAAGTTCTATAACATTTGAAAAACAACTAGAAAATGTAGTTTTAGATATTGATAAAGCAATAGTTTGTGGGTTGGTTATAAATGAATTAATTATCAATTCAATAAAATATGCATTTCCAGATAAAAATGGAAATATAAAAATAGAACTATACAAAAATAATGTGGATAAAATTATTTTAAAAATTTCAGATAATGGCATAGGTCTTCCAAAAGGAATAGATATAGAAAATGCAGAAACATTAGGTTTGAATATTGTAAACAGATTAATCAAAAGCATTAACGGGGAAATAAATCTTACAATAGAAAATGGAACCTATTATACTCTATCCTTTTAAAAGACATAAAATCTCCTTAATAATTAAACTTCTTATCATCATTCCATATTGCCCAACCTTTAATAGCTTGTTGCTGTAGCATTTCTTTCCCATTTATTATTATGCAGTTTTGCTCTTCACCTTTTTGAAGAAATTTTGTTTTTACTGGATTGTATATTAAATCATAAAATATAGTTGATTCTCTTAAATACTGGTAAGGAAGTAATGGATATTCATCTATATTAGGATACATGCCTAAAGGAGTGCAATTAATTACAATATCCATATTTGCAATAGTATCTTTATCAATAGCGTTATAATTTATATGATTTTTGTTAAGTGTATCTATATTGCGAGTTGCAAATACAAAATTGACATTATTCTTTTTTAACACATATGCAACAGCTTTAGAAGCGCCACCAGTACCAAGTATTAATGCTTCTTTTATAACCTTTTTATTGAAATAATTTGTCAACGTGTATTCAAACCCGAAAGCATCAGTATTATAACCTTTAAGTAATTTTTTACCATTTTGATTAATTACTTTTATTGTATTAACAGCTCCTATTTCTTTAGCTATGCTATCCAAATCATCAAGATATTTTATAACTTCTTCTTTGTAAGGTATAGTAATATTTAAACCAATCAAATTATTAGCTTCAATTATTTCTCTAAGTGATTTAATACTTTCTATTTCAAAATTAGTATATAAACAATCTTTTATTTCATTTTCAATAAAATAATTTCTAAAAAAAACAGATGAAAAAGAATGAGATAAAGGGTATCCAATTAATCCATAGTTAGCCATAACAATATCTAACTAATTGTGTAATTCTTTTAATTCGTCAGGTAAAAAATGAAAGAATGTGTCACCTCTAAGCCCCAAACGAATAGTTTCTAAAGGTATAACTTCATTAGGTGGTATATTTCCTAGATTAACATTTGCTCCAAACATTTTCACAAACCATACTTGTTGTGATTTTAAAGGAGTCTCCCAAATAATATTTTTCTCTGAAATTTTAGAACATATTTTTTCAATTAATGTAGCATGAGCATTTCCATTAGGTCTATATATACCCACGTTTCCACTTTCTCTAGCTTCGGCAATTACTTTAAAAGATCCAGCATTAAGTTCATCTTGCATCATTTTAATCCATTTCCCAGGACTAATAAGAATTCCTGCTTCTTTAGACCCAACTTCAGATAATACTTTTCTATTTTTAGCTAATAGACTAATATATTTACATTTTTCTGCATGTTCCATTTTTAAAGAACCATCAGAAACTTCAACAGTATCAATAGAATATCGGTCTAACAATTCAACATACTTGTCAAATTGACCTCTTATTGTAAAAGCTTCAAATAATGTTCCACCTAAATATACATTAATATTAGCTTCTTTATATAATTTAATTTTTTGTTCTAAAGAATTAGTCACTATAGAAGTTCCGAATCCAAATTTTACAAAATCAACATAATCAGAACAACTTTGAATGAAATTAATAGCTTCATTAACAGATAGTCCTTTATCCATAACCATGTTTATTCCTTCATTTCTTGTTTTTTTTGTTCTGTCAGGTATAAAAGGTAAGTTAAAATTCATGTTATATATAATTTATTTATTGTTTTTATATTCTAAAATTAGATTGTTTATTTCAATGTTTTCAGTTAAATCAGGATTAAATTCAAACACCTCATTATACAATTCGCAATCAAGCTCTAATGCTCTAGTAAAAAAAACATTTCCATTAATATCGTTTCCAATAGTGTAATTATACGCTGCTAATCTATACAATATACTCACTTCATCTATGCTTTCAATTAGTAATCCTTCATTTAAAATATCTATTGCTTTATAATAATCATCAGCTTCCCATAATGTTAAAGAATAATCTAACCATGCTTCAACTAATAAAGGGTCTATTTGAATTGCTTTTTGGTATGATTGTATTGCTTCTTCTATATCCTCAAAGTCTTTTTGAATATTAGCAAAAGCATACCAAAAATCAGGGTTTAAACCATCTAAAGCAATAGTTTTTTCCATGTATTTATATGTAAGATCTTTTTCTTTTTTAGCAGAATATACAATACTTAAACCAAACCAAGCATCAGATAAATATTGATCTAATTGTGTAGCTTTCAAATATTCATTTATGGCCAAATCATATTCTTGCTCCTTTTCATAGCACATTGCAATGTAAAGATATGCAAGAGCTTCTTTGTCATCAAACTCAAGTACTTCCTTGTATGTATTTAAAGCTTTAGCATATTCATCTAATTGAAAATATTCATTTGCTTTATTGTAATAAGAATCAACAAACTTATCATTTATCGCAATAGCATAATCAAAAGCTTCTATTGCTTTTTCTGATAATTCTATTTCACTATACACTAAACCAATATTATACCATGCAATTTCGTTAAAAGGGTCTATTGATATGAATTTATTGTAATAATTAATACTTTGTTCGTAATTTCCTATTATTTCATAACAAAATGCTAGTTCATATATAGTAGCTTCGTTATCTTTGTTATATTCTAATGATTTAGTTAAATAAACAATAGCTTTATTATAATTACCCATGTTTTCATACTCTATAGCTATTGTGAAATATATCTCATCAATGTTTTGGTAATCATCATTTTTTAAAGCCTTTTTGTATTCTTCAATTGCATCATTATACCTATTCAACTTTGAATAAATAGCACCACGTGTTAAAAACAAATCAGAATTAAAAGGAGAAAATTTTTCAATGTTAGAAAGTAAGTCTAACGCTTTTTCTATCTTATTTGTAAGAGCAAATAAAATAGCTTTTTTAAATTCTAAATCTATAGAGTGTGGATGTAAATTTCGTGCATTGATTATTGCTTTAAGTGCTTTTTTCAACTCTCCACTTTCAATATAAAAATCTATGATGTTTTCAAAATCTTCTACATCAAAATAGATTTTTCCGTTTGTATCTTCATATTTACTTACAAGCGCTTCTATCTCTTCTTCATTGTAATCATCTTCATAATCTTCGTGCATCTACTAATTTGCTTTTTAATTTAATAATACAAAAGTACTAAAATTATTTTGCTTACAAACTATAATCTTTTTTTTAATACAAAAAAAGCACAAATATTAGTGTTTTTTTTATTCACATAGCACTTTGTTTCTTTTTATGACCTTTTAGATTAATGTTTAGACTATTAGTTCAATTATTTTATCTGCAAAGTCTTTTTGGTTTTTCGAATAATTGCATTTTTGTATAGTATTGTTTTGACTAAACAAAGTTAACTTTTCTAATAAATCATTTGCATTATATGGATCAAAAAACAAAACATTTCTATCTATTTGCTCTTTGTGCACATCAATGTTTGAGATAATTACAAATTGATTTAAAGCTTTTGCGTCTTCGACAACAGTGCTCCATCCTTCAAATAAAGAAGGTTGTATTACTGCTTTTGCATTTTGTATTAATAATAATTGTTCATTTCTATCAATAAATCCCAAAAATTTCACATAATGTTCAAGTTTATTATCTTTCAAATACTTTTTCAAAGTATTAAAATAATCAGGATTACGAAAGTCAATTTCTTTGCCAGTAAACACAAAAAGGAATTCTTTATTTTGCTCTTTTAATTTTTTTGCTACTTGCAAAATTATTTGATGATTTTTATGTTTCCAAAACTGATTAGGTATTATGAAGTACTCTTTATTCAATCCAAACTTATTTAAGATGTCTTTTTTGTTAAGACTTGTTATATCTGGATGAAATACAGCAAAGTTTAATACTATCTTTATGTTTGACGTTTTGTTGTAAATATTATTAAAATCATTTAAAGCTGATTGACTACTAAAAACCATAGGTACATTGAGTGTTATAGCTTTTTTTTGCAAACCTATTCTATTTGATATTTCTTTTTCTGAAAAGAAATCTTTAAGAAAATGTTCTTGCAAATCAGGAATCCAACAATACTTATTATGGTGATTTATATTTAAAATTTCAGTATTAAGTATAGAATATAGAATATCAGACTTAATATTTAAAACCAAATTAAACACTTCTTTTTTCAGAAACTTAATGCAAACTTTGTTTAATATTCTTTTTATTAGATTTGGAAAAGTTTTATAAGGATTTTCAAAAGATAAATAAGGGTAACTTATGTTTTCTTTTATTTTTTTGTATTCACTTAAAGAATTACTTATTATTACTATTTCAGGTCTTTTGCTATCTTCTATTAAATTTAAAGCTCTAATAAAATTATAGAAATAATACATGCCTCCGGTCCAATTTTCGTCATAAAAAAACAGTATTGCAAGTGTTTTTCTTTTCTGCATGTAAAGTTGTGATTTTTATAATTATAAAAAAAAACCTGACAAGGATATATTACTTGTCAGGTTGTAAAACTATTTAATGTAAATATTTAGTTTATTCCTAATTTTTTTCTAATTGCAGGAGGAATACCATTTTTATGAACCATAAAATCCATGGTTTTATATAAAAAATATGGTTTTGAAGCATAGAAATATCCTTTATAAGAATTTCCTTCTGTATTCCATGAATTTTTTACTATATAATATTGATTTCCGTTTTGGTCTTTTGCTATGCCTGTAATATGCATTCCATGGTCATCACCTGTGTTGTAATTATCAAAACCTTCTTGTCTCATTTCTTGAGTAATAACTTTTTCTTTTCCTGGTTTTTCAAATTTGTATAAAGCAGCTTCTTTATCTTTTTCTGAAAGTGCTTCCCATTTAGATCTTTCTAAATCATTCAATACAGCTATATCTTGTTCAGGAACAATAGCTACACCATTTTTCCATGAGAACCCTTTTTCACTAACATCAGCACCCCATGCTATAGAGTAACCATTATTTATTGCATAATCCATAATTTCTTCCATTTCTTTAAGAGGAACATTATAAACTTCACCTAATCCCCAATTATCAGGTACTTCCATTATAAATTTTGAATAGAATGGGTGATGTGTAAATGATGTTATTTCAATATAGTCATCTGGGTTTACACCTAAGTCTTTTGCAAATGTTTGAGGAGTATAATTTTTCCCTTTATAAGTAAAGTTTTCTGGATATTTTCCAAGATATGCATCAAGAATTCCGCTATATGCTTTTTTCCATACTGGGGTTAATTGTCTGTTTGGATTTTTTATTATTGCGTCAACAAAAGATTTTAATACAGCATCCATTTCTCCATGAATATGTTTTTTTTCTCCTATTTCTAATCCTAGATAAGCTTCTTCAGGAACAACTCCATATTTTTTCATGCAATTTGTTATATCATGAAAAGCTCCTCCGCCTGCGAAGTTAACACTACCATGCATTCTTACATATAAATCAGCTTTATCAATATATGATTGTCTAACAACAAACATTTCTGATAAATCATATTCTCCTTTTCCCATTCTCATCAATTCTGATTCGATGAAAGAAATTGAAGAAAAACTCCAACATGTTCCTGAGCGGTATTGATCTTTTACCGAAGTTGTTTTTAGTTCTTTTACGTTAGTAAATACATAACCTGTATCCTTTTTTTCTGTATTATCTTGAGCACTAACATTTAATCCTATAATTAATATTAAAGCTAAAGAAATAATTTTTAATAAATTCATTGATTTTCCTTTCTTTTTATTTTTACTTAATCGACTGCAAACCTACAAATAATTTTACAAAATTCTAAAAAAAATATTAAATTATAAAATTGTATTAGTATTGTTAGAATAAAGCTGTAATTTTATATTTTCATTACTATCTGAAATATTTCTATTTGCTAACATTTGCTTATTATCGCTTCTTAAAATATCATATTCATTTTTCATAGCAATAAATCCTAATAAATGCCCCCAATCATAAAAGATATAATGAGGCATTGTAAATACAATTAAAAAATAAACTATTATAAATGAAAAATGCTCTGGCATATTTGTATATTTATATATTAACATAGTTCTACAATATATTTTATATAAAACAAATAAAATCAAAAATACAGCAACTAAACCTCCATGGAAAATAGCATCTAATCCAGTATGTATTACATGCCAGTATTTCTGAAAATCTTCATCAACTGATGAAGACCTTCCATAACCAAATATTGGCTTTTTAAAAAAATATTCATTAAAAAAGATAACAGAAATATCTGAACGTCCTGTTACACCTTGTGTTAATCTTTCTTGATAAAATTTTGTTTTTGAAAATTTATCAAAATAAAGTTCAGTAAAAAAAATATAAGCAAAAAGCGAAAATACTGATAACGCAAGAAAACCTGCAATTCTATTTTTAAAACGAAATACTGCATAAAACATAATTATTACAATCACCCCTAGCATCTGGTAACGCGCCATGCTAAAATAGATTGCTATTGAGATTACGGTCATTTGCAAGATCTTAAATAATTGATTTGTTTTAGTAAATAATATTAAATATGCTATTGTTAAAATAGCTGCCTGACTTGGTGTATTAGCAAATAATCCTGGATATCTTACAACTGCATCTCTTTCTATTAATTTTTCTGTTAATCCAGCAGCACCTGTAACGTCTTTTATTAAAAAAAAAGGGAAAAAATTTACCTGAATTAAAACTACTATTAAATTGACAAACACAAAAATACCAAAAAAAGTTCTGGTTATTTTTTTAAATTTCAAATCTAATTCAACATTATCAAGACAAACAAGAAAAAGGACATTAAAGACCATTTTATATAACGTTTGAATGGGATTATATTCTCCCTGTATTAATAAGGAATTTAAAATTAAATAAAAATATAAATAAATAATAGCCAAAGTGATTTGTGATACTTTAAACGTTTGCTTGTTTAAAATCATATATGCAGAAGTTGATATAATAAACATTACCATAAACAATTCCATTGGATTTATAGTAAATCCAATTTTTAGAACAGGCACAAAATAGGCAAAGATAGGTAACGAAATAAGTCCTATTAAAATGATTTTTATTAACTTCATTATAATAAATATTATTTTACGTGGATGATTTTGTAATAGCCACTGTTATTAAATGGCTCGCAATCGTATTTCTTTTGATCAATATAATCCCAGATACCATCTTTTTTACTTGATATAACATAACTATTTCGCAAATCAATATTGAATTTATTATAAGCATTAACCCTGTCCTTATGAGTCGTTGTATAATACTCATATTTTTTGCTTAAGTATGGTTCAAATCTAAATGGGGCATATACTTTAGAATTTAAAGGAACATTTTTATACGTAAATTCTAATATTTGATTGTATTCTTTGTTGTAATTTTGCGTTTTATAAATAGAGCCAATGCTTGTAAAAAATAGCATAACAAAAATAGACAATAACAGCAAAATTTTATGTTTGTTATTAATTTTGTTTAAAATAAAAACAATAAACATTATAAAAGTAAAAGGGATTAAGTAAGCAAGATAAATGCTTGATTTGTTGCCTATAAAAATAAGGCCAAAGAATAAAGTTGCAGAAAAGAACAATTCGGTTTTAAACTGTTTTTTATTAAGAAATCCTACAATAATTCCGCCTATTACAAATACAATTAAGTTCAATGAAACAAACAAGTAATAAATATTTACAAACATTCTTTGTATGGAATATCTGCTTAATTCGTTCTTTAGAAAAACAAAGAAATCTCCAATACTTGTAATAAACTTTTGCTCTTCACCTGACTGTGTTAGTAAAATAAATTGTTCCTGATATGTTACTAAATTATAGTCAATCAAAAACACATAATAAGAGTAAAGCAATAAAAGAATAAGAATGTAATATTTTATTAAATGTTGTATTTTTTTTATATTTAACATCAATAAAGACAGTGCAAACAATATAAAAATACCATTTGGATGAATGCAAAAACATAAGAAAGCCAAAATTATTACTTCCGTTTTTTTTGTTATCACTCCTTCTGAGTTACGATATTTTGAGATTATTCCCATAATAAATAACAGAACGCTTGTGATAAAAAGCTCCTCACGCCCATTCACTGCTCCTGTAATAAAAATAAGCAATAACATTATGCAACCCGCAATTATTCTGTCAAAGGTTTCTTTTATATAGTTTTGATTTTTTAGATAATAAAACAAGGAACTCAATAAAAAAATAACTGCTATTAATCTTACAAATTTAACACTATTAGGACCTTCTCCATTTATTAATATTGATGCTCGATATAATTGATCTATAGTTCGCATCATATAATATGGTTTTTCTTTAAATATTTCCATATCATAGAATGCTGGCATTGTGTAGTATTTATATTTTATCTTAGCACTTGTTGCCGAATGTGCCCATGCTTCATCTGTTTGTACATTTTGAATAAAAACATTGTATGAGTATATAGCAATGGTAATTATCGAAATAATTAATATAATATATTTTTTCTTATTCTCAACCATTATTTAACATGTTTGTTTTATTCTGCAAAGTTAATATTTTTCTCAAATACTTTGTTTATTAATCCTCAATGACCTATTTTTTTCAAAACTATAATACTTATTTAAGCCCATATTCAGAGATAAAGTAAACCATTGTTGCTAATGTTCCACTTCCAAGTTGCATTTCTCTTTGGCTTGCATTGCTCATAACATCATTTGCCGAATGTTGCACATCAAAATACCTTTGTGAATCAGTAACA
>Ga0154552_1051_pt1 | contig 22890 bp, 14 predicted proteins | sample RifGroF2_FD_105695 | JGI IMG/M metagenome (GOLD analysis project Ga0154552, IMG submission 105695) | Bacteroidetes bacterium GWF2_29_10
ATTCGGAGAAATTATTACAACAAAAAGGTGTTAAATACACTGTTGGAGAAACGTTACCAGGTGAAATTGATTTTGGCAAGCAAGTTTTAAACTATGCATCAAAAATTGACGCTGACATTATTATTATAATGACAAAACAAAGAGGAGGCTTAAAAGACATATTTGTTGGTCCATTTGAAGAATTTATAATAAACAACCCTGATCAAATTCCAGTAATGTGTGTAAATCCTTCAAACAAAAATGTAACTTACGAATATTTGGGCAAATAATTTATTATCCCATTTATATTTTTTTATAATATTTATAATATATAAAAGCCTGACCTGTTTTTTTGTAAACTTGTCAGGTTTTTAATTAAATCCTATTCTTATGATAACAAAAGAACTTCTTAATCCTCAAAGCATAGTTGTTATTGGGGCTTCTAATGATATAACAAAACCTGGAGGTAAAATATTAAAAAACATAATTGATGGAAATTATAAAGGTCAGCTTCATGTTATCAACATGAAAGAAACTGAAGTGCAAGGGATTAAAAGTTATAATAATGTTAACGAGCTTCCAAATGTAGATTTAGCTATAATTGCAATAGCAGCGAAATTTGTAGAAGAAACAATAAAGACCTTAGCCTATAGCAAAAATACAAAAGCATATATAATTTTGTCAGCAGGTTTTAGTGAAGTTGGTCCTGAAGGGAAATTAATAGAAGATAAAATAGTTGAAATTATAAATGAAACAAAAGGTTCGCTAATAGGTCCTAATTGCATAGGAGTTTTAAACCCAAATTATAATGGCATATTCACTTTACCAATACCAAAACTAGATAATAAAGGTTGTGATTTTATTACAGGTTCAGGAGCTACGGCAGTTTTTATACTGGAATCAGCTATTCCTAAAGGGCTTAAATTTGCTTCATTATTTTCAGTTGGCAACTCAGCACAAATTGGGGTTGAAGAAATTTTGCAGCATTTAGACGAAACTTTTAATGAGAATAGCTCTAAAATAAAATTATTGTACTTAGAAAAGATTGATAAACCAGATAAGTTATTAAAGCACGCTAAGTCATTAATAAGCAAAGGTTGCAAAATAGCTGCAATAAAAGCAGGTTCATCAGAAGAAGGAAGCCGAGCTGCTTCTTCGCACACAGGAGCATTAGCAAGTTCTGATGTTGCAGTTGATGCATTATTTGCAAAAGCAGGCATAATTAGATGTTACAGTCGCGAAGAATTAATTAGTATTGCTTCTATTTTTTCATGCAATGAAATGAAAGGTAAAAACATTGCAATAATTACTCATGCTGGAGGCCCTGCGGTGATGCTTACGGATGCTCTATCAAAAGGTGGCATAAAAATACCTCATCTCCCAGATGAAATAACTAAAGACCTATTAGAAAAACTATTTTCAGGTTCATCTGTTGCAAACCCTATAGACTTTTTAGCTACAGGAACAGCAGAACAATTAAATGAAATTATTGATTTTGCTGAGCATAAATTGGATAATATTGATGGAATTGCTGTAATATTTGGTACACCAGGACTGTTTGAAATATATGATGCTTATAAGGTTATATACAAACAATCATTAAAATGTTCAAAGCCTATTTTTGCAGTACTACCCTCCCCGCTTACAGCAGCAAAAGAGACAAAATATTTTCTTGATTTAGGAGGAGTTTGCTTTAATGACGAAGTATCCATGGGAAATGCAATATCTAAAGTATATAATTTCAAGCCTGTTTTTGAAGAAGAAAATTCTTTTAACAATATAAACAGAAGTGAAATAAGAAATGTTATAGATAATTCAAGTAGCGGATACTTAAACCCTGAAAAAGTACAAATTATTTTAGATGCAATAGGAATTAACAGATCACCAGAAAAAGTAGCATATACAAATGAAGAAGCAATAAAATACTCTAATGATATGGGTTATCCTGTTGTAATGAAAGTTGTTGGGCCAGTTCACAAATCGGATGTTGGAGGTGTTGCATTAAATATAAATTCAGCAGAAAATGTAGCAAAAGAATTTGAAAGAATGATAAAAATAAAAGATACATCAGCTATTCTAATTCAAAAGATGTCTTCAGGAACGGAATTATTTGTTGGAATAAAAAAAGAAGAAGGATTTGGGCATTTAATTATGTGTGGTATGGGAGGGATTTTTATAGAGATATTAAAAGATGTATCAGTTGGACTTGCTCCAATTGGGTTGAAAGAAGCAGAAACGATGATACAAAGTTTGAAAAGTTATAAAATAATAAAAGGTCATAGAGGAAAAGACGGTATTAACGAATTGTTATTCACAGAAATAATAGCTCGAATCTCACAATTAACTTTAATAGCTCCAGAGATAGAAGAAATGGACTTAAACCCATTACTTGGGACAAAAGATAGTATTATTGCAGTTGATGCAAGAATAAGAATAAAGTAATTATATATTAATAACAAACGAAAAGATGAACTTTCTTATTATCAACCATTACGCTGGTTCTCCTCATTATGGTATGGAATTTAGGCATTATTATCTTGCAAAAGAATTCAAAAAAATAGGTCATACATTAACCATAATTGCTGCAGACTATTCACATATAAGAAATATTCAACCAAATATAGAAGAAGATTTTCAAAAAGAAATTATTGATGGTATTGACTATTACTGGATAAAAACGCCAAAATATGAAGGAAGCGGAATAGGACGAATTATTAATATATTTACATTTTTATATAAGCTAAAATGCAAATCAAAGAGTTTCTTTAATAATAAGAAGTATGATGTTGTTATAGCTTCATCAACGTATCCTTTAGATATATTTCCAGCAAAGAGTGTTGCAAAAAAAATGGGAGCTAAACTTGTTTATGAAATACATGATTTGTGGCCTCTTTCTCCAATGGAACTAGGTGGATACTCTAAATATCATCCTTTTATAATGCTCCTTCAATATGCAGAAAATTACGCCTATAAAAAATGTGATAAAGTAATTTCTATACTACCTCTAACATTAGAACATGCAATGTCACATGGATTGAAAAAAGAGAAATGGCATAATATACCAAATGGCATTGATTGTTCGGAATGGGAAGACAATAAAATGAATCTACCGGAACATCATAAAACTATATTTGAGAATTTAAAAAAGGAGAACAAAAAAATCATTCTTTACGCAGGCACTATTGGTGTTGCAAATTCACTAGACAACTTTCTTAATGCAGCTAAACTGAGTAAAAATTCAAATATTCAATATATTATAGCAGGCAAAGGTCCAGAAAAAGAAGCATTAGAAAAACGTGTTATTAAAGAAGAAATAAGTAATGTTACGTTTTTAGAGTCTGTAAACAAAAAGTTAGTCCCTACTCTATTAAGCCTTTCAGATATTCTATATGTCTCATTTCAAAAACAATCTCTATTTCGATTCGGAATAAGCCCTAATAAAATATTTGACTATATGATGTCAGCAAAACCAGTAATACAAGCTATTGAAGCTGGGAACAATATAGTTGCGGATGCAAAATGTGGAATAACAATTGAACCCGATAACCCTGAAGCATTAAAAAATGCAATAGATAATATCTTGAATCTATCTAATCAAAAATTAGAACAACTAGGGAATAATGGTAAAAAATATGTTTTGGCAAATCATAACTATACTGTATTATCTAAAAAATTTATTAATATATTTGAATGATAACAAATAATAAGCTAGACAAATCATTTGGTCCTATTGGCAATTATGCAGGAATGACTATTTTTATCATAGGGTTAATTGGTTCAATAGTAACAAAATCGTTTTCATTACCAATAATAATAACCACTTTAATTGGGGCATTTTGTGGATTTTCTAATTCAAGTGCATTAATTGATTATGATAATAAAAGATTCAAACTATCAAATAATCTATTTGGCATTATAAAAACAGGAAAATGGATTAATATTAAACCTGAAATGAAGATAGGCATAAAAAAATCGACTAAAACATGGCGAACATTTAGCAGAAGCAATAGGAATATTGATGTTAGCAATAAAGATTATAGAATTTTCATTTATGATTATAGAAGCAGACCAATAATGCCAATTTACAAAACAAACTCGCTTGATACTGCGCAAAATGAACTAAAAAAAATAAGCAGTCAATTAGAAATAAACTTAATGTAAAGTCTCCCCTACAGGAAGTCAATATAATTGAATAATCTTTTCAATTTAGAAAAAGCATTTTCTTATTTTTTCGTAATATTGCATAATTAAAAAAAATAAAAGATACGACATTGATAAATAAAGAAACAATAGATAAAGTCATAGAGAGTGCTAAGGTAGAAGAAATTATATCAGACTTTATTACTTTAAAAAAAAGAGGAGTTAATTTATTAGGTCTTTGCCCTTTTCATAATGAAAAAACCCCTTCATTTACGGTTTCTCCATCTAAAGGTATTTATAAATGCTTTGGTTGTGGTGCAGCAGGAGATTCTGTATCTTTTATTATGGCTCATGAACACTTGTCTTATCCTGATGCAATAAGATATATTGCTGCAAAATATAAGATTATCATAGAAGAAGAGCAATTTTCACAAGAAGATTCAGAACAAAAATCTATAAAGGAAAGTCTCTTTGCAGTGAACCACTTTGCTCAGGAATTTTTCACAAATTACTTAATCAATGATGATAAAGGCAGAGCAATAGGCCTTAGCTATTTCAAAGAAAGAGAGATTGAATATAAATTTATAGAAAAATTTAAATTAGGATTTTGCCCAGATGAAGGAAATACCTTTTCTAAATATGCTACAGATAATGGCTATAATAAGGAAATTCTTATTAAAGCAGGATTGTCAAAAGACAAAGGGAACGAGCAGCTTCAAGATGTTTATCAATCAAGGGTAATATTCCCTATACATAATATTACTGGGCGTATTGTTGCTTTTGGAGCTCGTATATTAACATCAGACAAGTCAAAACCAAAATACATCAACAGTCCAGAAACAGACATATATCATAAAAGCAATGTACTTTATGGGATATACTTTGCAAAAAACAGCATAATAAAAGAAGATAATTGCTATTTAGTCGAAGGATATACAGATGTAATTTCTCTGCATCAGGCTGGTATTGAAAATGTAGTTGCATCATCAGGCACATCTCTCACAACAGAACAAATAAAACTTATACGTCGTTTCTCCAGCAATATTACAATACTTTACGATGGTGATAGTGCAGGAATAAAAGCTGCATTTAGAGGGATTGATATGATTCTTGCAGAAGGATTAAATGTTAAAATAGTTTTATTTCCCGAAAATGAAGACCCAGATTCTTTTGCAAAAAAACATTCATCGAATGAAGTTATTGAATTTTTAAGTCAGAACTCTAAGGATTTTATAAAATTTAAAACAAACGTACTCTTAGAAGAAACTAAAGGAGACCCTGTTAAAAAAGCGTCTATGCTAAAAGATATAATATCTACTATTGCAGAAATTCCAGATGCTTTAATGCGGTCTATTTATGTAAAAGAATGCAGTGAGCTTATAGATATAGAAGAAAAAACAATATACAACGAGCTAAACAAAATTCTAAAATCAAAAATAGCAAAAACTCCCGCCGAAAAAGAAATAATTGACAATATTCAATCGTCTGACAAAGCTAATGATTCGGCATTACAATCTCTAGATGAAAATGAGTATTCTTCTAATCAACAAGAGAAAGAACTTATCCGTTTCTTATTAAACTATGGAGAAGAATTTATAGAAATAGAAGTCGAAAATGAGAAAAAAAAGAGAGAGAGCTTAAGCTTCCCTATAGCATTGGTAATCATTAACGAACTTCTTAGTGATGACACAACCATAGATGAACCAATTTTTAATGAAATATTTAACGAGTATAAAAAACTATTTGAAAATAACGAAAAGCATATTACTAAAAAGCTTCTATCATCTGAAAATAAAGAAATTACAAGAATGATTATAGACCTAATTTCAGAGAAGTACTCAATAAGTAAAAACTGGGAAGAAAAATTACAAACTCATATTACTACCGAAAAAAGCGCATTAAAACAAACTATGTTCGAAATAATCTATTTTCTTAAACTTAAAAGAGTTACCATTCAATTAAATGAAATTGGGAAACAATTAAAACAAGAAAACATTGATGACAACACTATGCTAAGCTTAATCATTAAACAGAAAAATATTCTTGAAATTAAGAAGACAATTGCAATGAAACTTTCCATAATAATAAATAAATAAAAGCTAAAAATGCCATCTATTATTTAATATAAGAGTTACAGCATTCTAGCTGTAATTTTCTCTCTATATTTATTTATTGGGTTTTCTATTACAATATGAATTATTATTGCAAAAATTATAGATATTATTGCAGTATATAAGCCAACTTTTTCTGATATATTATAATTTTTATACAATACCTGCATTATTGGGAAATGTATTAGGTAAAGAGGATACGACAATTCGCCAATAAACATGTCCCATTTATTGGATTTGGTTAACTTAAATATAAAAGGCACAGCCATTGCAAAAACCAATATCAATAAATTATTTACTAAAAGGGGTAAAGTTAAAAAAGTCATAACAATAAGGAACAAAAAAATTGTATACTTTTTATCTAAGATGTATTTTTTTGAAGACAAATAATACGCTAAAGCACCTAATCCAAAGAATAATAAAGAAGAAGGGAAAGCATGATAAGTCCAGATAATATTATTTCTTCCCAAGATTACAATAAATACGAAATAAAATATTGCAAAAAGAATTAAATATAATATTCTCTTTATGTTATTAACAAAAAATGGACATATTATGTAAAACATTAATTCAATGCTTATGCTAAATACAGGCGGTATAACTAGCAGATCTGCACCATTATGATTAGGGTATAAAAAGAAAGGTTTATAAACTATTTTACTTGACTCAACTGATATAAAATAAAAAATATCAGAACCTATGATAAAGATATTTGAGAATCCGATAAATAATTTATTAAAGAATGATAAATCAGATATTCCAGCTAATATATCATTAAATCTATTTGCGAAAAATCCTGCAAGAATTAAGATAACTATATAGGCAGGAAACAATCTTAAATAACGATTTATATAAAAAGCTTTTAATCTATTAGTCCCTACATACTTTTTATCAAGTATTAAAGACATATAAAATCCAGATATAATATAAAAAAGCAATACAGCTTGTCGTCCTGTTAAAAGATTAATAACAAAAGGTTCTCCATTTATTGAGAAAGGAATAATAGGGCCTGCATGTGAGGCAATAACAGATAGAGCAAGAAAAAATCTTAAAATACCCATTAAATCAAGATAATCTGTATATTAAATCATTATATTTTGGGTACTTATGCAATAGTTCTATTCTATTTACTAGTTCAAAATCATTAAAATCAAAACCAGGAACAACAATGCATGACAATAGAATAAATGATTTTTTATCAATTACTTCTGCACCAAATATATTTCCTGCTTCTATAAGAATTTGAGGTGATTCGTTATGTAGAATATCATTTCCGAGTTTCCGTTTTTCCAATATCCCGTCTTTATTTATTATGTAAACCATCGCGGAACTACCTGTATGATAAAACCAAAACTCATCTGACTTTAATTTATGAAATTTAGAGACATCATTATTTGTTAATAAATAATAAATACAAGTTGCTATTTTGCGAGAGTCTCCATATTTAGCATTTGCATATATATTATCAACATTTATTTCAGATCTATAAGTTTCAACATAATATCCACCTTCTGGATGCGGGGACATATTTAGCTTTTTTACGATTTTATCTATTATGCTCATAAATATGCAATATTATAAAAAAAATCCCCTTTTTCATAGGGGATTTTTTAATAAAATTTAAAATTCGAGTATTGTTTTTTCAATAATATCAGCGCATTCATTAATTTGTTCTTCAGTTATCACCAAAGGTGGAGCAAATCTAATGATATGTTGGTGAGTAGGTTTAGCTAACAAACCATTATCTCTAAGTCTCAAACATACATCCCATGCTTCTTTACCATTACGAGGTTTTATCACTATAGCATTCAATAATCCTTTACCTCTTACTAATTCAACCATGTCTGATTTAATATTTCTCAATCTGTTTCTTAAAATATTACCAAGATATTCAGCTTTTTCTGAAAGCTTTTCTTCTCTTATTACTTCCAAAGCTGCAACAGCTACTTTAGCAGCTAAAGGATTACCTCCAAAAGTAGAACCATGTTCTCCAGGTTTAATACAAAGCATAATATCATCATTTGCCAATACCGCAGAAATAGGCAAAACACCACCTGATAAAGCTTTTCCTAAAATTAAAATATCAGGTTTAACATTCTCATGATCACAAGCAAGTAATTTACCTGTACGAGCAATTCCTGTTTGTACTTCGTCAGCAATGAAAAGAACATTATATTTTTTACATAACTCAGATGTTTTCTTTAAATATCCTTCATCTGGAACAAATACACCAGCTTCGCCTTGAATAGGCTCTACTAAAAATCCAGCGATATTAGGGTCACTCTTTAAAATTTCTTCTAATGCGTTTACATCATTATAAGCGATTTTTATAAATCCAGGTGTAAATGGCCCAAAACCAGCAAAAGAATCAGGATCATTTGAAGCTGAAATAATAGTAATAGTTCTTCCATGAAAATTTCCATTGCATACTACAATTTTAGCTTCATTTTCAGGAATCCCTTTTTTCATATACGCCCATTTTCGAGTAAGTTTCATTGCAGTTTCATCTGCTTCTGCACCCGAATTCATAGGCAATACTTTATCAAAGCCAAAGTATTCTGTAACATATTTTTCATACACGCCTAAAACATCGTTATAGAATGCACGAGAAGTTAATGTTAATACTTTTGCTTGCTCAATAAGAGCATTGATGATTTTTGGATGACAGTGACCTTGGTTTACGGCACTATATGCTGAAAGAAAATCATAATATCTTTTTCCTTCAACATCCCATACAAATACGCCTTCTCCTTTTGCTAAAACTACAGGAAGTGGGTGATAATTATGAGCACCAAATTTATGCTCAAGTTCAATTGCTAATTGAGAAGTAATTTTCTCATTGGTTATTCCAGACATAATAATGAATAATTTTAGTTTATCTTGCAAAGATATTAATTTTTAAATCAAAAAAATAATTGCATAAAAAAAGATAAAAAACGCTTATCTTGATGCAATGTTTTTTTTAGTTATAAAAAAGATTTTTTATTAGTATGTTTTTTTATAAATTTATAGTAATTTAAAATGTAATAACTCTAACTATATATAAAAAAAATAACCATAGAATATAACGAAAATCATTTCATAGTTTTAGTTAGTTATTTTTTAATATTATCTAATAAGAATGTACATTATAACACAATCAAATGTAAAAAAAATGTAACAATAAAAAATAAAAAACGTTAAAATTTAAAAATAAAAGTTAGAATTATTAAAAATAATTTGTATATTTGTAGAAAATAATTTAAAAACAATTTAATTATGGCAGCACCATCAGATAAAATTTTAGTATTTTTAGTAGATGACGATGAGATGTATCTTAGAACATTGGAACATAATTTACACGAGAATTTAACAAAGAAATTTATAATAAAAACTTATACATCAGGAGAAGATGCTATAAAGATGGTTAAAAGATTAAACCCTCATATTGTTGTTTTAGATTATTATCTTGATGGAGAAAATAAAGATTCTAAGAATGGAGTAGACATTTTAATAGATATAAAAAAGATTGATAAAAACATAAATATTGTAATGCTTTCAAACGAAGATAGTTTGGATGTTGCAAATCAATGTGTTAATAATGGAGCTTATGATTATATAATTAAAAGTGAAAGTGCCTTTGTAAAAACGGTAAACATCATTAATAATATTTTTAAAAATGTTATTTTAAAAAGAAAAATTAGAGCACAAAGAATTGGTTTTTTGATATTTTTGTTACTTACACTTAGTTTTGTCGCTTTAATTATTTTCTTTATTCACAGTACTGGTATTAAGTGGTAATGTGTCCTTTTTTTCATACCAATAATCTAATAGTAATATGCCACAAATAAATTCTAACGTTATTTTTTTAATTGATGATGACGTTATCTATGCAAAAACTATTCATCATAATTTAGTTCAACATTTTGGTAGCAAGTTTAAAATATATGTTTATAATACAGGTGAGGAAGCATTAAAAAACATGAAACACAAACCAGGTATTGTTATTTTAGATTATTACTTAGATGGTGTTAACAAAGAAGCAAAAGCGGGTTTAGATATTTTAAAAGAAATAAAAAAAATAGCCCCTCTAACACATATTGTAATGCTATCAATGGAGGATAGTTTAAAGATTGCAAATGATTGTGTTGATAATGGAGCTTTTGATTATATTGTAAAGAGTGAAACAGCTTTTGTTAAGATATTAAATATTATAAAAAATATCTTTAAAAATTTTTTATTAAAACGTAAAGTGAGATCAGAAAGAATTGGTTTATTTGTTGCGTTTTTAATTATATCATTATTTGTTGCTGTTATACTTTATTTTTATAAAGCAAATGCTCTATAATAATATTACTTAAAACAATACCTTCTTTTAATTATTTAACACCCCCAAAAGAACAAACTTATATTGAACATGGTAAAAGATATCATAATAGGCATTAGGCGAGAAGACAAATATATTCATGAAAGAAGAGTCGCTATAATTCCAAAACATGTTGAGAAACTAATAAAAGAGCATAATTTAAAGTTTATAATACAACCTTCAAAAAATAGAATTTATACAGATAATGAATATGTAAATTCGGGTGCATTAGTAAGTGAAGATTTATCTATGTGTGATATGATTGTTGGAGTAAAAGAGGTTTCAATGAGAGATATTTTTCCAAACAAAACTTACATGTTTTTTTCTCATACAATAAAGGGGCAAGCTAACAATATGACAATGTTAAAGCAATTAATTAATTGCAAAAGCAACCTGATTGATTATGAAAAAATCTCTGATGATAATAATAAAAGATTGATATTTTTTGGCAAATATGCAGGAAATGCGGGATGTATAGACACATTATGGGCTATAGGGCAAAAACTTAAGCACAAAAATATAAACAACCCTTTTCTAAAACTAAAACAAACTAAAGATTATAATAGTCTAGACGAAGCAATTATTGCAATAAAAGATATAGCTAGAAATATTAATGTAAAAGGATTACTTGAAAATAAAACTCCATTTATTATTGGAATTACTGGCTATGGGAATGTTGCAAAAGGAGTGAAGGAGGTTTTAAATTATTTAAATATTGAAGAAATAACACCTCAAAGATTATTAGAAGGAGATTTAGATTGTAATAAAATATACACTGTTACTTTTAAAGAAAATGATATTTCTATAAATAAAGATAATCCAGATCATTTTGACTTAAATGATTATTATAAAAATCCACAAAATTACATCAACAATTTTGAACAATATATTGATAAACTATCAGTTTTGTTTAATTGTATGTATTGGGCGCCTGAATATCCTCGTTTAATTACAAAAGATTTTTTGAATAATTTATACTCTAAGGGTGAACCTAAACTATTAATTTGTGGTGATATTAGTTGTGATATTAATGGTCCGATAGCTTCAACAATAAAAGCATCATCAATAGATAAACCTACATTTGTTTACAATCCTATTACAGATAAAGCTACTGATGGATTCGAAGGATATGGATTACTTACTATGGCAGTAGATATTCTTCCTACAGAACTACCAAGAGAAGCTTCAATATCATTTAGTAAAGCATTGTTTGATTTTATCCCACAAATGGCAAAAGCTGATTTTAATAATAGTTTTGAAGAAGTTGATTTGCCTAAACCGATAAAAAAAGCATTAATACTTCATAAAGGGAAACTGACCCCTGATTTTAAATACATAGAAAAGTTTCTTTGAGGCTTATTATAAACTTTTTCATGTAGGTAATGCCATTATTTTTTCATTTAAAATATTTAAATTAAATGAAAAAAATAGTTTACAAACACTTTTGATTAAAAAATATTTGATTAATTTCGCAGTGCAAAAATTTATTTAGAATTAAGAAAAATGGAAGAAAATTTAGGAACTATTGTTGATGTAAATATCGAAGACCAAATGAAAATGGCATACATTGATTATTCAATGTCTGTAATTGTTTCAAGAGCACTACCTGATGTTAGAGATGGTTTAAAACCAGTGCATAGAAGAGTATTATTTGGAATGCATGAATTAGGCGTTTTTTCTAATCGTGCATATAAAAAATCTGCAAGAATTGTAGGGGAAGTTATGGGAAAATATCACCCTCATGGTGATAGTTCTGTTTATGACACTATGGTACGTATGGCACAACCATGGTCTTTACGATACCCATTAGTTGATGGGCAAGGTAACTTTGGATCTGTTGATGGCGACTCTCCTGCTGCGATGCGTTATACTGAAGCAAGACTAAAAAAAATAGCTGAAGAAATATTAGTTGACTTGGATAAAGAAACTGTAAATTATAGGTTAAATTTCGATGATACATTAGAAGAACCTGTTGTTTTACCAGCTAAAATACCTAATTTACTTGTAAATGGAGCATCAGGAATAGCTGTTGGTATGGCAACAAATATGGCTCCTCATAATCTTTCAGAAGTAATAGACGGGATAATTGCATATATTGATAATAGGGAAATTACAATTCCTGAATTAATGCAGTTTATTAAAGCTCCTGATTTTCCTACAGGAGGAATTATTTATGGATATGAAGGGGTAAAAGATGCTTATGAAACAGGACGTGGACGTATTGTATTAAGATCTGTTACCAATATAGAGCAGGATGAAAAGACTGATAAAATAAAAATCATTGTTACAGAAATTCCATATCAAGTAAATAAATCAGAACTAATAAAGAAAATAGCTGATTTAATAAATGACAAAAAGATAGAAGGAATATCAGATATAAGAGATGAATCAGACCGAAATGGAATGAGAATAGTGTTTGATATTAAAAGAGATGCTATTCCTAATATTGTTTTAAATAATTTGTTTCAACATACCCAATTACAAAATTCTTTTAATATAAACAATGTTGCGCTAGTTAAAGGTCGCCCAATGATGTTAAATTTAAAAGACTTAATAAGAGAATATGTTGAACACAGACATGAAGTAGTTATTCGCCGTACTCAATACGAACTAAAAAAAGCAAAAGAAAGAGCACATATATTAGAAGGCTTATTAATTGCTTTAGATCATTTAGATGAAGTTATTAAATTAATAAGAGCATCCCAAACACCTGAAATAGCTCGTAATGGTTTAATGGAAACTTATGAATTATCAGAAATTCAAGCTAGAGCTATTTTAGATTTAAGATTACAAAAACTTACAGGATTAGAACGAGATGGAATTATAAAAGAATATAATGAAATTAAAGAAAAAATAGATTTTTTCACAAACATATTGGAAGATGAAGTTCTAAGAATGACAATAATAAAAGACGAGTTATTGGAAATGAAAGAGAAATATGGTGATGATACTCGCACAGAAATAGAATATACTGCTAATGATATAAGAATTGAAGACACTATTGCTGATGATCCTGTTGTTATTACTATTTCCCACTTAGGCTATATAAAACGGACTCTCCTAAATGAATATAGAACTCAGCATAAAGGTGGACGAGGTTCAATTGGCTCATCAAAAAGAGATGATGATTTTATAGAATACATGTTTATTGCAACAATGCATAACTATTTGTTATTTTTTACTGAAAAAGGAAAATGTTTCTGGCTTAGAGTTTATGAAATTCCAGAAGGTTCAAAACAATCAAAAGGTAGAGCAATTCAAAATATGATAAACATTCCATCTGATGATAAAGTTAAAGCATTTATCAATGTAAAAGATTTACATGATAAGGAATATGTAAAAGAAAAATATATAATATTTAGTACATTAAAGGGATTAATAAAGAAAACATCTTTAGAAGCATATTCTCGTCCACGTCAAGGAGGTATTGCAGCAATAAATATCAATGAAGGGGATCAATTACTTGAAGCAAAAATGACAAATGGACAAGCGGAAGTGATGCTTGCTATAAAATCAGGACGGGCAATAAGATTTAACGAATCAGCAGTTAGGGCAATGGGAAGAACAGCAACAGGTGTTATTGGAATTAGATTGAAAAATAAAGAAGAAGATGAAGTTATAGGTATGATTTGCGTTGAAGATATGGAAAAAGAAACCATTTTAGTTGTTTCAGAAAATGGATATGGCAAAAGAACAAAATTAGAGGATTATAGAGTAACTCATAGAGGAGGAAAAGGAGTAAAAACAATTAATGTTACAGAAAAGACAGGTAGCTTAATTGCTATTAAAAATGTTATAGATTCTGATGATCTTATGATAATAAATAAAAGTGGTATAATTATTAGAATAAAGGTTGAATCATTAAGAGTAATCGGTCGCGCAACACAAGGAGTAAGGTTAATTAATTTAAAAGGAGATGACTGTATTGCTGCTGTTACCAAAGTACAAAATGAAAGTGGCGAAGAGCTTGATGATGATAATGATATTCCAATTGATGATTCAATAATTGGAGACCAAATTATAACTGAAGAAAATGGCACAGTTAATGAGGAGGAAGAAGAAGATGATGATATCATTGAAGATGAAGATGACTTAAATGAAGAAAGTGAAAAATAAAAAATTTAATTTATAACAATAATAACAAAACATGAAAAGGTTAAATCTTATTTTAATATTTATTTTAATTAGTGGATTTGGATATTCACAGAATGCAAAACGTGTGTCTGCTTATAATGAATTGAAAAACAAAAAACTTGATAAAGCTAAAAAATATATTGATGAAGCTAGCGAAAATTCATCAACATCAGGAGAGTCTAAAACATGGAAATATAAGGCTGACGTATATTATGAGATAGCAACATCAAATAATGCAATTTATTCTCAACTAGATACTAATGCAATAGATGTTGCAACAAAAGCATTAATAAAAGCATGGGAAATAGAAGATTCATACCAAAAAGATAACAAACTATATATAGCCGTTAGTATAAAACAAGCAGGAATTGAAGCATATGCAAGAAATAGATATGACGTATCTTCAATTGCTCTTGAAAAAGCTTATACATATAGTTTAGAAGCAGACCCAAGAAGAAATGAATTAGACTTATTATACTTTAGTGGCTTATCATACCTTAATATTAACAATTTAAATAAAGCTAAAGATATTTTAGAATTAGCAATAAAACAAAATTCTAAAAGTGTTGGTGTTTTTTCAGTTCTATCAGACGTATATTTGTCAATAGGAGATACCACTGGAGCTTTACAAACAATAGATAATGGATTTAAGGTTGTTCCAGATTCAGCTAATTACGAGCTTCTAATTAAAGAAATCAACATATACTTAGTGAGAAAAGATTTAAAAAAAGCTGAAGGAAAATTAATATTGGCAACAGAAAAGACCCCAAATAATCCAATGCTTTATGCAGCTTTAGCAAATTGTTATGGAACACAAGGTAAATTTGCAGAAGCGGAAACTGCATTGTTAAAAGCATTGAAAATAAAACCTGATTTTTTTGACGCCTATTATGACTTAGGAGGATTATATTATAATGATGGTGTAGCTATTTTAGAAGATGCAGGGAAATTAGACTTAAATGCAGTTGCAGAATATAACAAGTTAAAACAAACAGCTGACGAACGCTTTACAAAAGCTATTCCTTACCTAGAAAATGCATTAGAAATAAATAATAATGATAGAAATACTTTATTAACATTAAAACAACTTTATACTAGACAAAATAAAAGCGACAAAATGCTTGTAGTTGATGGGAAATTAAATGAAATAGATAATAAAATAGAGCAAGCTGAATCTTTTTACAAGAAAGCTATCGCTGCTAATGCTGAAAGTTATTTTGCAAATTTATTTTTAGGTAGTTTTTATTTAAATGAGGGAGAAAAAATCTTTAGAACAGATAATCCGAAAGCAAATGAATTTTATGCAAAAGCTCAACCGTTACTTGAAAAAAGTGATAAATTAAAACCAGATAATAAAATTTTGTTATTACAATTAAGGCAATTATTTATTAAAATGAATAAACAAAATGAAGCTAAATTAATCAATGATAGATTAAACAATCTCAATAAATAAAATCATTTTAGAATATGTAAAAAAGCTACACATCTAAATGTAAAAACTTATAAACAACTTTTCTATAAAAAGTGTGTTTATAAGTTTTTTTTTTAGTAAATAGATTAAAAATGTTATTTTTGAACTTGTAAATTTTATATATAAAATACAGGAATAATGGCAAATAAAGTTGTAAAAAAACATACAAAACCCAATATTATTCAAAATATTGACAAATCAAAAAAACAAAATAATAAGGCTACTACTAATTATTTATATTACATAATAGGAATTCTAGTTTTCACTCTTTTAGCATATTCCAATTCAATAACGAATGACTTTATATATAATTGGGATGATGGAGGTTATATAACAGAGTATAAAGTAATTCAAAATTTAAATTTTGAAAACATAAAGGTAATATGGACTGAGTTTTATAAAGGGAATTATCATCCTCTAACAACAATGTTTTATGCTTTTGAATACAATGTTTTTGGACCTAATCCAATAGTATTTCATATAAACAATTTATTATTTCATTTAGCTAATGTCTATTTAGTATTCTTTTTTGTAAAACTATTAACTAAACGTATTGAAACTGCTATTATTGCTGCTATTATTATGGGTGTTCATCCTATGCACGTAGAATCTGTATCTTGGATTTCTGAGCGAAAAGATGTGCTTTATGCTTTTTTCTTTTTACTTTCTGCAATTTCATACTATTATTATTCCACTAAAAATAAGATAAAATACCTTGTTTATTCTGTTATTTTATTTGGATTATCTCTACTTGCAAAATCAGCAGGAACTCCTTTGCCTATTATTTTAATATTAATGGATTTCTATATGAAAAAGAAAATATATATAGATTATAAATTAATAGTATCAAAACTTGCACATTTTGCATTAGCTATAGGATTTGGTGTTGCAGCAATATTGTCTCAAGATAAAGCTGGAGCTTTGCAAGACATGAGTAGTGGTAATTTTACAGTATTTGAAAGATTTTTGTTAGCAAATTACTCAATGTTTCAATATTTATACAAATTATTTACACCTCATCAATTTTCAGCAATGCATCCATACCCAGATAAAACAGCAGGAAGCTTGCCAATATTATTTTATATTGCACCAGTAGTGATTGCTCTCTTAGTAGGAGTTTATTTTTTAATAAAAAATAAACAATTAAAACGTGATTATCTTTTTGGAGGTTTGTTTTTTGGGGCTATGATAGCATTGGTATTACAATTTGTACCAGTTGGAGGTGCCATTATTGCAGAACGTTATACGTACATTCCTTATGTTGGATTATCAATTATTATTGGACAATTATACTGCTACGTTAAGGATAATCATAGTAAATGGACCAATATAATGAAAATAGCGTTTATCATATACGCTATTGCTTTTGCCGTAATAACATTTAATCGTAATTTTGATTGGAAAAGAGGTGATATTTTATTTACAGACGTTATAGATAAGTATCCCAATATGGCTTTTGCTTATAATAATAGAGGTTATTTCTATCAATCTCATGAAAAGAACTTTTATAAAGCATTAGAAGATTATAACACAAGTTTGAAAGTTGACCCAACTTTCCATAGAGCATTAAGTAATCGAGGTGTTGTATATTTTAATATTGCTCCAGAAAAAAAAGATTCCGCAAATTTTTATTATCAAATGGCTATAATAGATTTTAAAAAAGCAATAGAACATAAATCTAATAATACTGATGCTTTACTAGGATTAGCAAATACTTATAGTCAAATAGGACAATTTAAAGAGTCTTTGCCATATTATTCTGCATATATGAAGGAAGAAAAAGAAAATCAAGAAGCGTATTTGTGGAGAGGCACTGCTTACAATCGTGTTGATAGTTTTGACTTAGCGATAAAAGATTACGAATATGTTCTAAAATTAAATAAAAATAATGATGAAGCTTATTTTAGAATAGGTGTTGTGTATTTTGATATTAAACAATATGATAAAGCTATAGAATTTATTGACAAATCAATACAATTAAATAAAGATAATCAGAGTATTGCTTCTCAAAAGTATTCATACAGAGGATTTGCTAATTATTATTTAAAAAAATATGAAGATGCAGCAAATGATTTACATAATGCTGTAAAAATAAATCCTAAAGATATTGCCTCCTACACACAAAGAGCAATTGTATTACAAGCTATGAATAGATTTGACCTTGCTATAGATAATTACACAGAAGCAATAAAAAACAATCCTTCATATATACAATTTATAAATGACAGGTATAGGTTAAATTTAAAACTTAAAAGATATGGAGATGCTTATGAAGATTTAAAACTTGCTACAAATTTAGGAATAAACATTCCTAAATCAGAATTTGCTTCAGTAGAACAAAATTTAAAAAAGAGAAATTAAAATGATAAAAAAATTATGTCAAGTTAATAAATTTTGTTAATACTTTTGCAAAAGTAATATCACGATTCTAATCGTTTTCTATTTCACCAATAAGCTATACCAAGTATCTAAAAACAAGTTGAAACTAATAAATGAATAAATTAATTATAATATTTTTATTGTTTTTAACAAATACTTTTTACTCTTACTCCCAAAAAGTTGGAATTGTATTAAGTGGAGGTGGAACAAAGGGTTTAGCACATATCGGCATGTTAAAAGCTTTAGAGGAAAATAATATTCCAATTGATTATATTACAGGGACATCAATGGGAGCTATAATTGGAGGTTTATATTCTATAGGATATTCTCCAGAGGAAATAGAAATAATAATGACATCAGAGGAAGTTAAACGTTGGGCAGAAGGGAAAATTGACAAAAAATATTATTACTATTACAAACAATCATTACCTAATGCTTCATGGGATATATTAAAATTAAAAATAAACGACAAATTCAAACCTTATATTCCTACAAATATAGTATCTACATTTCTAATGGATTTTCAATTTATGGAAATATTTTCTGGAGCAAATGTAGCGTGTAAAGGTAATTTTGATAGTCTTTTTGTTCCTTTTAGATGCGTAGCAACAGATATTGATGCAAATACATCTATAGTTTTAAAAAATGGAGACTTAGGCAAATCAATAAGAGCTTCTATGACTTTCCCTTTTTATTTTAAACCAATAGAAATAGATAATAAAATATTATTCGATGGAGGTATATATAATAATTTTCCAGCTGATGTAATGTACAATGATTTTTACCCAGATATTATTATCGGGAGCAAAGTAGCAAATAACTTTCCTGCTTCTTCAAAAGATGATATATTATCTCAAATACAAAATATGCTTGTTGGAAATACAAAATATGATGTTATTTGTCATAATGGGATTCTTATTGAACCTGATGTTGAAAAAGTAGGGTTAATAGATTTTAGTCGTGCTAAAGAATTTATAGATAGTGGATATAGTGCTACAATAAAACAAATGGATATTATTAAACAAGATATACGAAGACGAATAAATACTAATGAATTAAAAGAAAAACGTGATATTTTTAAAAGTAAGCAACCTATTTACTTTATTGATAAAATAACAACAAAAGGATTGTCAAAAAACCAACACACTTATGTTAACAATATTTTGTATCTTAATACTCTTTTTTATTCTTCTAACTTTGACAAGCATTATAATAAAAAGAAAAAAAATGTTTTACTTGCAAATATAAAAGACCAATATTTTAAAATGATAGCAGAAGGATATTTTGAGAATGCATATCCATCATTAGTTTTTGATTCTATTTCAGGAAATTATAATTTTATAATTGAAATGAAAAAAGAAAATAATATAGATATTGAATTTGGAGCATTTGTTTCTTCAAATCCTTCAAATGAAGCTTTTGCTCAATTAAACTATAATTATTTAAACTCTTTTTCTACTAACATAACCACTAATGTTTATTTTGGGAAATTATATAACTCTGTAATGTTGAAAGGCAAGATAGATTTTCCTAAACGAAAACCTTTCTTTTTAGAAACGAGTATTACTCACAGCAACTGGAATTTTTTTAAAAACACAACTTATTTTTTACTTGATGAAGAAAATCCTACATATTTAATAAAAGATGAAAACTTTTCTGAAATAAATATAGGTTTTCCAATAAAACATCTATCTAAATTAACAACAGGAGTGTCAGCATCTAATGTTACAAATCAATATTATCAGAATAATTATTTTAGTAAAAATGATACTACTGACAGAACCAAGTTTAATTTTTTAGCATCACATATATCTTATGAAAGAAATACTCTTGACAAGAAACAATATGCTAAAAAAGGGAGTTTTCTTTCTATTTCATTAAAGCACATTAATGGGGTAGAACATTTCAAACCAGGTTCCACGTCTTATATAAAAAAAGATATTGATAAAAGACACGAATGGTTTCAATTTAAAATAACTTATGATAATTATTTTAAAAGTTTTGGTAAATTAAAATTAGGTTGTTATTCGCAACTTTTCACATCAAATCAAAGGCTATTTTCTAATTACACTTCTAGTTTACTTTCAACACAACAATTTAATCCATTGCCAGAAAATCAAAGAATGTTTAATCCTATTTTTCGTGCAAATAGTTATGTAGGAATAGGGTTAAAAACGGTGTACTCTATTACACAATATTTAGATTTTCGTTTAGAGGGATATGTATATCAACCTTACAAAGAAATAATAAAAAAAGACAACTATGCTTTTTATGGAGAGAAATTAGATAAAAGGTATTTTATATTATCAAGTAGTCTTGTTTTTAATACTTTATTATTTCCTATTAGCCTTAATTTCACATGGACAAAAGGGCAACCAGAACCATTTACATTATCTTTTAATTTAGGATATATTATTTTTAATAAAACTCCTATTGATTAATTTTTACAATAAAAAAAAGCCGACAAATATATTATTTGTCGGCTTTTTTATTTAGCTCAAGAATAAGAAGCTTCAGTAATTATTTCTTTTTCTTCTTATCTTTTTTCTTAGATTTATCTTCTTTTTTTTCTTTCTTCTCATCTTTCTTTTTAGATTCTTTCTTAGCTTGTTTTTTATCCTCTTTTTTAGATTCTTTTGCAGGTTTTGCTTTTGCTTCTTTAATTGTTGATTGAGCAGCAGCAAGTATTGCAATAGGAACTCTAAAAGGAGAGCAACTTACATAACTAAATCCAAGACTATTACAGAATTCTACAGATGCAGGTTCTCCTCCATGTTCTCCACAGATACCAATTTTAATATCTTTTCTAGTTGAACGACCTTTTTCTACAGCTATTCTCATTAATTCACCAACACTTTCAGTATCTATAACTTGGAATGGATCTACAGGTAATATTTTTTGTTCTAAATATTCAGGTAAGAAACCACCAATATCATCTCTTGAGAAACCGAATGTCATTTGAGTAAGGTCATTTGTTCCGAAAGAGAAGAATTGAGCGTATTCAGCTATTTTATCTGCAGTAAGTGCAGCTCTTGGGATTTCAATCATTGTTCCTACTAAATGTGGAATTTCTTTCATTTTAAATTTAGCAAGTACTTCTGCATATACTTTGTTAATGATTTCATATTGATGCTTTAATTCTTGATTAACACAAGTTACAGGAATCATTATTTCTGGTAGTGGATTTTTCTTTTCTTTAATTAATTCAGCAGTAGCTTCTAATATTGCTCTAACTTGCATTTCTGTAATTTCTGGATAAGTAACCCCCAAACGAACTCCACGATGTCCCATCATAGGGTTATTTTCGTGTAATTCTTCAGCTCTTTTCATAAACTCTTCTATAGTTATGTTTAAGCTTTTTGATAATTTTTCTCTCTCTTCTTTATTTTGAGGAACAAATTCATGAAGAGGTGGATCTAAAGTTCTTATTGTTACAGGATATCCATCCATTGCACTTAAAGTTCCTTTTATGTCTGACTTAACAAATGGGAATAATTCGTCAAGAGCTTTTCTTCTTTCTGTAAGATCCTTAGAAACAATCATTTTTCTTAACATGAATAATGCTTTTTCAGAACCCTTTCCATAGAACATGTGCTCTGTTCTAAAAAGACCAATACCTTCAGCTCCGAATGCTCTTGCTTTTGCTGCATCTTCTGGAGTATCAGCATTAGTTCTAACCTTCATTTTTCGAGTACTGTTACATAATTTCATAAGTTTTTGGAAGTAAGGATTTTCTTCTGCTGATTTAATCATAGGAAGTTGTCCTTCATAAACATAACCTTTGCTTCCATTAAGAGTTATAAAATCTCCTTCTTTTAATGTTATATTGTCTATTTTCATAGTTTTTTTATGAGCATCTATATTTAAATTTCCAGCTCCAACTATACAACATTTTCCCCAACCTCTAGCAACAAGAGCGGCATGACTAGTCATTCCACCTCTAGCTGTAAGTATTGCTTCGGCTGCACGCATTCCTTCTATATCTTCTGGGTTTGTTTCTTCTCTTACAAGAATAACTGTTTTTCCTTTTTTTGCCCATTCAACAGCATCTACAGAATTGAATACTATTTGTCCATAAGCACCACCAGGACCAGCAGGTAAACCTTTTGCAAATGGTTTTACTTTTTTCTCTGCGATTGGGTCTATGATAGGGTGTAGAAGTTCATCAAGTTGATTTGGTTGGATTCTAGATATAGCAGTTTCTTTGTTTATGAATTTTTCATCATACATGTCCATTGCCATTTTAACAGCAGCAACACCATTTCTTTTACCTACTCTACATTGCAACATATAGAGTTTACCATCTTGAATAGTAAATTCTATATCAAGCA
>Ga0154552_1052_pt1 | contig 22766 bp, 18 predicted proteins | sample RifGroF2_FD_105695 | JGI IMG/M metagenome (GOLD analysis project Ga0154552, IMG submission 105695) | Bacteroidetes bacterium GWF2_29_10
AAAGGTGTCGCAAAAATTATAAATTATTGATTTACTGAAATTTGCAAAAGAAGAAAAAATCAAGCGACGAAGTCAGGAGCAACATTGAACTGTTATATATAAATTAGTGAATTATTTTTACGATAATTAATTTCTGCTTTAAATAGAATATCTCTTATTTGCTCTAATTTAACAATGGGTGTTTCTGTAAAATTTATATATGGATTATTTTTGGTTATTTTTTCAAAATCATCTTTAAAATAAGTATTTAAAAATTCAATTAAATTATTCGTGTTATTTTCTCTTTCAGTATAAGAATATTTCAAGAATTGGTTAATCCTTAATGCGTCAAATTTCTCCAAACATGCTCTTATAAATTTATCTTGTGTTTTGAAATTATCTCTTAACTTGCTCCAAATATCTTTTTGCTTAAATATATTTTCATTAAAACTATCAATAGGAGTACCCATATTTTTTTGGTAAAGAGAAGGAAACAAGCTAAAAGTATCATGTAATTTTTCAAATAAACACAATGGGTAAAACGGATAAGAAGTCCATTCATTTATTAATCCATTTATTATTGCTTTACCTGTTCCAAAACCTACCCTATCCGAAACTCTTGTTGAAGGATAAGCCATTGAATCTATATAACATAAAACGATTCCTGTTTTTACAAATTTCTGCACTAAATAGAAATCTTCACCAGCCTCTACAGGTTTAATTCCTTTTATTCTCTTATAAGAAGACACCCTAAAAGAGATAACAGAACCAAGTGCAGTAAAACAATACTTTAAATTATGTATGTACTGATTAAGCAAATAATACCTCATATATATTTCATACCTAAGCATAGACCTGTTTACAAGCTCATCTTCATTATTTGAAAAATGATAATACGGAGCGCATATTGCAGAAATAGAAATATTATTATCAAAAGCTTGAACAACATTTTCAATATAATTTTCTTTATATATAGTGTCAGCATCAATGCTTATTACAATATCTTCATCATTGGCTATATCCATAATATAATCAAATAGGACTTTTCTTGCCCACCCCACTCCTTTTTGCTTTGCTGTCATTCCATTGCCTTTAGAGCATTTATCTATTATTGTGAGATTTTCAATGTTTGAAGCATTAAGCAACTCCAAGGTTGCCATGTTATTTAGGCAAATATGTTGTTTTTCCGGATTACTCCACCATTCTTCCGGCTGATTAACACAAACGATTATTTTAATGTTTTTATATGATTGAATAAGCAAAGAGTATATTGTTTTTAAAATATATTCTTTTTCTTCTAAAGCAGGAATAGCTAGATATACATCCTTATTTTTTTGCAAAATATTATTTCTTTAAATTTGCAAATGATAATATAATTCCAAGAGCTATGCTTAATAGAGCTGCAAATAATATCTGATAATTGGGGGCTAATAGAAATGTTATTGTATGAGCAGGAATCCAAAATATTGGTATAGTTTTTCTGAAAACAAAGCCCCACATAATATCCCAATCAATTCTTTTTAATAAACTTCCAACATTTATTGGTCGGATGAAGCTTAATAAGCTACCATTATTGTCATGTATGTGTAAATCTGTAATTTTATGAATAGTCATCATTATTGGTGCAAAAATGCAGTTCAAAGCAACACTTATTGAAAATGACACAAAAATTGACTTAACACTAATGCCCATTGTTGCAAATATACTTGCTTCGCTTACACCTATATATTCAAGAAATAAAGGTGTGCCCTTTGCAAAAACAACAAATGAGAATTTAATAAAAATACCCAGTAAGCCCCAAACTAGCATTTTAGGCATTATTCCAAAACCTTCTTTAAAATAAACTCCTTCTTTTATTCGTAATGCAATTATTTCGCCCAAAGTTGCTAAAATGCCAAACTTTATAAAACTCATTATAATACCATGATTAATATTGACATAATTATAAGCAGCAATAACATCAGAAAATATAAAAAAAAGAGAAATACTTACTAAGATAATTAGGATAAAATAAATGTCTTTTAATTTCATAAAATTCTCTTTTTGTTTAATTTATTCACAAAACTATAAAATTATTTGCTTACTATCATCTTTTTTATTTGAAAGTTTTTATATTTGAAGATTTAACGATTTCTAGGAATAAATAGGTAAACACGTTATATTATAACAAGATTTTGTTTCGCAATTACATATAAATTTTCCAAGCTACTTAGTTTCACGTTTGTAAGTATACTATTTTTTGCTACTTTGTGATTTATTTAGAATGAAATAATTGATAGGTCTTAAGATCCGGTCAAACTCATTATATTGGCAAATTGTTAGTTCTTTATCATTGTTTATCAATCCGTATAATCTATCTCTATCCATATCTATTTCCATACCTGTTATTGGATCAATTTCGCCAGAAGCTGATGTTTTTTTAATTGTTTTTACAACTATTGTTGTGTCTTTCGTTGTAATGCTGACTATATTTTCGGGTTTCAAATGAATTATAGAATCTCTCGTATTTGGAGATAATTCATCTAAAAATCGCTCGAAGCTAACAGAATAAAAGCTTAATAAATATCTATTAAATCTAGAGGAATCGATATCCTGATTTATTTTTTCTCCTTTAATATTTTTTATATACGCTCCTTTTGGATCATTTTCAAAAATAAATGATTTTTCAGGTTCATTGGGGAACTCTATTTTTATAGATTTAATAGTACTAAGGTTATTTGTATAAAAAATTCGACGATCCCGCCATTCATTTTCTTTAGTAGAATATCTAGGGGTAAGAAATCCCTGAAATCCTGCAATTACAATTGAATAAGGTTCGGTACTTCCTTCTAATAGCATCCTAGTGCCTAAATGATTTTGGTTTGGGCCACCAACATAATACGTCTTTACTTTTTGTTCAGTTAGAAATAATTTTATTTTATTAAATAAATTGATTTTATGTTTCATTTGATATATTTCAACTTTAACACCAGTTGAAGCAATGCTTTTCAAAACATTTTTGCGAGCTGTTTTTGGAATAGTCATTTGAATTTCTAAGTCACTAATTGTGCGAAGAATTATTTGAATCATGTCTTTTGATACATTGTATTTATCGTTGACAATCCAATCACTTTGAGATAGCCGTTTCAGAACAACTTTATTTCCATTTTTATCTGCTAAAAATATCCGAGTAATGTTACTTGTATCCTCAACTGCAAAATCTATATTTTCTTTTTTCATTGTTGAAGAACTGTTATTGCATATTAAAAATATGGAAATTACAGTCAGAACAATTAATATAGCTATTGTTATTTTATTTTTCTTCATGTTTTTTATGTTGTATATAATTTTTTTCTTCTAAATGCCCGATATAATCCAAATAATACAATTAGCAATATGGGAGCAATAATATTTAATATTTTAAGATATAATCCATGTTCGTTTATTTTTGTTTTATCAAGTAATCTCAGAGTCAATTCACGGGAACGGATGTTAATCATTCCATCATCATCACAAAGATAGTTTACCGAGTTTAATAGGAAGTCTTTATTTCCATAAGTTTGTTGCGTCCATTTATCATAGCCTAAAGGATAAGGAAAAGTTTGATTATCTTTATTATATATTTGATTTCTAGCCATATCTCCATCGCTAACAATAATCATTTTTGTGTTTACACTTTCATTTTTAAAATTGATATCAGAACTTTGTTCTATTTCAGGTGTAAGCCTATTTCTATATAAAGACTGGAATTTCCCTTCAAGCAATACAGCAACAGTTTGAGGAGGTTTGTTATATAATTGATAATCTGGTTCAGCTTTCATTAACTCTAAAGATATAATGCTAGGACAAGCAACTATGCGAGAATACTTCGACGTTGCAAGCAATATTGTTTTTTTTACATTTTTCACTGCAACAGTATCAATAGAACTTACAAATTCTGCTTTTATTGCATTAACATTTTTTACTATAGGGTGGTCTATAGTTGGCATAATTAGGGGAAAATAAAACCAAGGGAGTAAAGATTGCTGAGGTTGTTTCCCAATATATCCAGTCACAATTGGTATTGGGACAGCTTTTAAATCTAAAATTAAATTATAGTTTAGTTTAACTCCATATTTAAAAAGCATATCATTTATATTCATTTGTATTGGTAAAGCTGGAGTTACATCGCTATTTCGCAAACTATCCATGCTAGCAAACACAGGGTCAATAAGCCATAATGTTTTCCCGCCTTTCATAATAAATTGATCTATTATAAACTTATCTTTTTCATCAAAAATAGAATCAGGTTGCGCAATGATAATAGCAGCACAACCTTCTAGACTTTTTATTTGATTTCTAATATCAATTTTTTTTACTTTATAGAATTCGGCAAGAGTATATGCAAAATCAGCTATTTCTATTTTGCTTAATTCTCCATGTCCACCAATAAACCCAATAAGAGGTTTGTTTTCAGAAGATAGTTTTTTGAGAACAGATGCAAAAGAATATTCTAATCCTTGAATAGAGTTATTTAAAACATTTTCGGAATTAACACCTATTTGACTTTTTAGTAATTGCAATGGCATTTCTTGTCCTTTATAAGAAACTAAAGCACAAGGAAAAATTATTTGTTGAGAAGTTTTGCCTGTTTTATCTTTTACTTGTAAATTTGTTGGCTCAAGACCACGATCCATAAGTTGTTTGTAAATGCTTCTTAATTTTTTCTTATCTGCATTTTCGGTAGGGTTAACAAACTCGTATTCAACATATTTAGAATATGCTCTAAATTGATTAAGCATTTCTTTAGTTTCATTCCTTAATCTTTTAAATCCTGCAGGAAAATCACCTTCAAGATATATTTTAAATAAGACGACATCATCAATGTTTCTTAACATATTTTTTGTTGCATCAGACAAAGTGTATCTTTTTTCCTTTGTTAAATCTAACCTTAGTGGGAAATATGAAATTATAACATTGATAAATATAACGATAAATAAACTAAGTATTAACTGAGTAATATTATATTTTTTTAATTCTTTCTTTTTCACTTTTTTTCCTTTTTTTTACCACTTTCTTGATTCGAGTGATATTTTACTTAATAAAATAAATATTGAAATAAAACTTAAAAAATAGGCAACATCTCTTAAATCAACCACACCTCTGCTAATAGAAGTGTAGTGAGAGCTAATTCCTAATGTTTTAATAAATAAATCGATAGGACCAAATAAATCTAGAGAGTAAATAAATTCAAAACCTAAATAAGCAAATCCACAGATAAGTATAGATAATAAGAAAGAAATTATCTGGTTATCAGTTATAGAAGAAGCAAATATACCTATTGAAATAAATGAAGCTCCTAAAAATATTAAACCTATGTATGAACCAATTGTTCCTCCTGTATCAATATTTCCCACAGGATCACCAAGATAATAAATAGTAGCATAATAAATTAAAGTGGGAATAAGAGAAACAATAACAATAATTAAACACGCAAAGTATTTAGCTAAAACAATTTGCAAGTCTGTAAGAGGCTTCGTGACAAGCAATTCAATTGTTCCCGTTTTTTTTTCATCTGCAAAAGTACGCATTGTTACAGCTGGAATTAAAAACAGAAAAATAAAAGGCGACAACATAAACATATTGTCAAGATAGGCATATCCGTTGTCTAGAATATTAAACTCCATAGGGAAAACCCACAAGAACAATCCATTAAATAACAGAAATACAATTATAACAACATAACCTATCAAAGATCCAAAGAAACTATTTATTTCTTTATATAACAGAGCAATCATAATCAATTAAAAATTTCTAAATTAAAGACTGCAAAAATAATCTTTTTATCCGTTTTTGTTTGTATTAGTATTTTTTTGTTAGTTTTTTTTCTAACACTCATCTAATGGGTTATTGTTTTTTGGTAAAATTACTGTCTCATCCTAAAATAGGTTTACACATAAAATTAAAATTACAAAAAAAACTGAGTAAAATATTATAGTAAACTTTATTTGGAAGAAAAGAGATATTAGCACTATCTTTTACAAATATCTTTAAAAGAACAGTATGTGCAAACGTTTAATTCAGATGTTTGATTAAAACTGATATCTTTATTGAAAATATCATTAATCATTAGAATGAGTTTTTCTTTAAATGTTTTAATGATGTCAGAGTTGAGCTCGAAGAATTTGTTATTTTTATTTAATATTAAAGGAGCATTTTGATTACGCATGGAATAAACATTAATGTTTGTTTTTTCAAGAGGGTTGTTTTCTAGAAAAATTAAAGCGTAAATCATTGTTTGAAACACTTCTTTTAGCTTAATGTTTTCAAAAATATTATCAATGTTGTTTTTTGAATCATCTACATCGAAATAATGTTCGTCTACAATCCCAGTTTTATAATCTATTATTAAATATTGATTGTTTTCTTTGTCAATACGATCAAAAAAGCCTTTAACATTAATAGGTTCAGAATAGTTGCCAATTTTAAATTTTGTTTCGTATTTTTGTTCTAAGCCAATTATGTCTATTTTAGCACCATTGATAACTTTATTTTCATCAAACTGAACAAAGTTATTTATAGTTTTTTTTAGTAAATCAAATAATAGTATGTTACGTCCTGATAATTTTTCGTCGTCTTCGATATTTATGTTTTTACTAAATGCAATTTTTAGATGTTCATCTATACTATCTTTAATGTTTTTTAAATCGGTTGTGTTAATTTGTTTAGCAATGAAATTTTTGTAAATACTTTCCATGCAATTGTGGAGTATGTTTCCTAAAGTTCGCGCATCAGTTTCTTCTTCTATTTCTTCAGGCTCTTCTAATTCTAATAAATATTTGAAGTAAAACTGGAGTGAGCATTTTGAATAAGAATAAAGAGCCGTTGGAGATAAGTATTTTTCTTTACAAAAACGGTCAGTAAGAAGCTTGTAAATTGTTTCACTTTTTTCGATAATTATTGCAGAACTATTAATGAAGTTTATGTGGCTATTATAAACTATTTCTTTGTAAATATCATCAGTGTTACAATTATTGTTTTTAGCAATTTCTTTGATTAATTCGTATTTAATTTGATATATATATCTGCTTTTTTCACCATTAGAATCATCTTTAGGAGAATTATTATATATTAAATATATATTTTCAGCTCTTTGTATTAATCTGTAAAAGTTATAAGCATATATTGCTTCTTCTTCGTCTTTAGTTGGTAGTCCGAAATACTTTCTAATATTGTATGGGATGTAAGAATTGCTATTTTTGTTAGTAGGGAGTATGTTCTCATTAACAGATAGTATGAAAACATTTTTAAAGTCAAGCGATCTTGTTTCGAGTACTCCCATTATTTGCAATCCTTTTAGAGGTTCTCCTTCGAAAGGAATACTTATGTTTGCTAATAATTGTTTTACTATTTTCCATATTGTTTCAGGTTGTTCGGTAGTTATATTATTTTCAAACAGGGTTTTAGTTTTTTTAATAGTTTTATAACAATTAAAAAGGAACTCGTTTTCAAATTTCATATAATCTTCTTGTTCTATCTGATTTTTATTCTCAGAATTTAATTTAAAGATATTAATGACAATCTTTTCGAGATATTTAAATATTTCAATTTGAGAAAAAACTGGTTTAAAAAGATCTAATAAATAATTGTCTTTAATATTTTTGTTTATAAATTTATGGTCTATAAATACTAAGTTTTTTTCAACAATACTTTTAATAATGTTGTCATTAATTGTTTTGTTATGGCTAAAGAAGGGGTGTAATAATATTTTAATAAATTCCCGATAATTAAAACTAAATTTTTCATTTGTTGAACCTTTTTTTAAACTCAACTGTAGTTTTATTACTGATTCGACAAAGGAATATGTTATAGTGTTTTTTAAAGGAAATCCCATCGTTACATTAATGTCATTTATTTGAGGAGGCAAAATGCTTATTAAAGGCAATATAATATTTTCATTAGCGGTAATTATTGCAGTTTCTTCTTGTTCGAAATTACCTTTATCAATTATATCTATTAGTTCGCTTTGCAATGCGCTGCATTGGGCAATATCAGAAGTTGCTCCGATAATATGAAAAAACTTTTTTGTATAGGCTAATTCGTTAGTTATCCATTTTTCATTGTATAATAGTTTAGAATTAATGTCAATCTTTTTGCGTAAAAAATACCCAGCTTCATGCTGATTGTCATTAAGATACCAAACATCAATATCTTTGTATTCATAAGCAATTCCTTCTAAGACCAATTTATTAATAATGGTGTTTTCAACATTGCTTAAAGCATTTAGACCGCAAAAATAAATATGAGTGATATTTGATTGTTGAATAAGTTCTAAATAATTAACGTTTTCAAGAAAGAAACGAGATTCAAGCCCTTGGTAAGCAATTTTTTTTTCTAAAAGAGCTTCTCTAAAAGAAGAATATATGCTGTGAAGGTTTGACCAAATTTTAGAAAATTCACTTTTTAGAGAACCCTCGTCAATGCTTTTATTAAAGAATGCTTCCCAAAATGTAATATAATTTGCGTAATCTTTACGTGTGTTTTCGTTTGATAAATCTATACCAAAATTGTTTTCAATTTCGCTAAAGTCGTTTATTAATCGGTATAGTTGCTTTGCGTCAATCAAATAATTATCAATATCGTTAAAATCTTTGATTAAAATGTTTCCCCAAGCTATAAATTCTTCAAATTTAACATCGGGAAAAACTCTATTGTAAACATTATACAACTCAAATAGCAATTCTAAATTGTCAGCAATACGTAATCCTGAATATTTATTAAAAAAATCGGAAATACTAATTATGTCTGGTGACCAAATGGGCTTGTCGATAAGCTTTGTTAGTTCTTTTTTTAAAAACAGGCCAGCTCGCTTATTTGAAAATACAACTATTACATTAGTGAAATCATTCCCATGTTTGCTTACTAATTCTTTGGCAAGTTTTTCAATAAATTTTTCCATTAAAACATTTTAATAATATATGTTAAATCCTCAAATTTACATTATTTTTTTATTGAAGTTTAAGATGCACAAAAAAACATTAAAATAAACATAATGTACTCGTTTTTTTTGAAAATAAGCTTTAAAAATAAATTAAATACAGTATTGAAAACATTCCAAGTCATAAGCAGTCTTAATTGAAACCTATTATTTCTTTAGAGTTATTTCAAATAGAGTCCTAAATATCAGTAATTCCTAATTTAAAATTAAAGCATTATTCTATTCATAACTTCAGCAAAGCTATTTTTATATTGTTCTCCTATAGGAATCCAGTTCTCTCCAATAACAACTCTATTTCGTTCTATTTTTTTTATCTTTCCTATAGGTATTATGAAAGATTTGTGAACTCTTATAAATTTATCTATAGGAAGTTTTGCTTCTATTCTTTTCATTGTGCTTTTTGTTAAAAGCAATTTGGCTAACGTATGAATTTTAATATAGTCTTTTAGCCCTTCAATGTAAAGAATATCATCTAGATTTACCTTAACTGTGCTGTATTCAACTTTCACCATCATATAATTAGAGAAAGTTAACTCTGATTCATTTTTCTGTCTATATTGTATTATTTCATAAGCTTTGTTTGTTGCTTTCATAAATCGTTCAAAAGGAATAGGTTTAACAAGGTAATCCACTGCATTTAAATCAAATCCTTGCAATGCATATTCTCTATATGCTGTTGTAAAAATAACTAAAGGTGGTTTTGTTAAAGTGCTAATCCACTCTATTCCTGTCATATTAGGCATTTGTATGTCTAAAAACACACAATCTATTTTTTGTTCATTTAATATCTTAATAGCATCAACACTATTAGTACAGACATCTACAAGATCAATATAAGCAACTTTTGAGCAAAAATCTTTTATAACGTTCAAAGCCAATGGCTCATCATCTATAGCAATACATTTCATTTTCTAAGTTTTAATTGTAACTGTAAATAAAAGATATCTTTTGTTTCTTTAATTTCTAAAGAATGTTCATTTTCATATAAAAGCTCTAACCTCCGCTTTATATTTTTCAGCCCAATTCCTGAGTTTTTCTTATCAGAATTTATTTTTGTTACTATTTTATTTCTTACCGTAAATATAAGAAGTTCTTCTTTTATTTGAATAATAATTTCAATAAATGAATTATTTATATTGTCAGCGCCATGTTTAAATGCATTTTCAATTAAAGGAATTAATATGTATGGTTCCAATTTATATTTTTCTGTATTTCCTATAATATCAAAAGTGACTTGAACTTTATCTGTTAATCGTAGTTTTTGAAGTTCAATATAATCACTAATAATCATAATTTCTTCACTTAGATTTTGGTATTGACTTTGTGTTTCATAAAGCATGTATCTAAGTATTGACGATAGTTTTAAAATAGCATCTGCTGTTAAGTCTGATTTTGTTATAGAAAGAGAGTATATACTATTTATTGAATTAAATAAAAAATGTGGATTTATCTGTTGTTTAAGGAATGTTAATTCTGAAGATATATTTTCCTTTTCTATTTCCGCATTACGTTTCTCATCTCTTTTCCACTTTTGAATAAAACTAAGCAATAGACTTATTGTATAAATCAATGAAATACCATAAATACCAAATAACATCATATCAAATTTTGGCTTTTTAGGAGGATGCGAACCAAACTGGTGATCGAACTTACTATCAGGCTTATTCCATTTTTTATCTTCATAACCTTGAGGTAAGGGTGGACGAGAATGGTCAAATTCATGTTTACCTATTTGAAATTCTAATTCATTTTGATTCAATTGTTTTTGGAAATATGTTCTTGTAATATTGTCTTTAATTAAGTAAGATCCTATAACTAATAAAAAAGAAGCAATAACATAAATCAACACCTTTTTCTTAAATAAAATATATGGAATAAGAAATAAATAATTAACATAAAACACAAAAAGGTATATCAACCAAGTTTTTATCTGAAAATACATATCTATTTTTATTCTAAAGTCATCAATAAATAAATAGTTTATTGAAAACAATAATCCCCATATAAAGACATGTATTGCTACATTTATCACATTTTTATATAAAAACATCACATTTTTCATTTGCTGTAAATATAGTATGATTAATTAGAAAATTGCTTTTTAAATTTTAAAAACTTAACATTATATGCCTTATCCATAACTTAAAGTTTCGATTATTTTGAGCGCTCATAGAAGAAGGTGGAGGCATATCCCTACGTTCGGGCTGCCCTCCCCCGCCCCCCATTCCATCTTCAAAACTATTATTATTCTCATTGTATATACCTCCTCCTACTTTTCCCATACCACCTCCACCAGGAGGTGGACCTTGCATTCCTCCATTGTTCATTGCAGATGTTCCCGATACATTATTATCTATTCCTGATTCAATTCCTATACTAAAACATCCATCACTTTTTAAATGCCCTAAATTATTAATTCTATACATTGGAATTGTCATATAATACAGCATACTATGCTGTTCATCAAATTCAATTTTCCCATTAATTTCATTTTCTATTGTTGAAGAAAGCAACTTACTCGTATTTTTACCATAAAAACCTATTAATTCCATTTCATTGAACTTTGTAAGCATAATAAAATCTTTATTATCATTAACCATTTGCCCATTTTGAAGTACCATTTCTCCATTCATTTTTGGAGGAAACATTTTTTGTGTTTTTTTTATTGGGAAATTAATCCCAATTTCTTTCCTTTTACCATCTTTTATATCAATCCAAACAGTTAAGCCATTTCTAATTATCTGTCTTTGCATAGTTTCATCAAAAACTTTTAATAATAAATACATATTACTTGTGTCATTAAAAATCAAAAACTGTGTTTGATTTTCAGAATCATAATAAAACTCATTAAAATCAATATTACTAAAACAAGGAGCAGTTTTTATATGTTTACTAAACATATAGATTTTTGGAGAACAACTAAAAATTATTAATAACAATGAAAAATACAAGATTATAATAAACCATAATGTATTATTTTTTATTTTCAACATATAAATTGTTTTTTTAAATTTTGAAAAACAAATTTACACTAGTTGTTAGTTTTATTTTTTTTTAATAGACAAACTTATAATATGGGTAGATATAATATTTTCCTAATAAAACCAGATTGTTCATTAAAGAGTGTATCGTCCTAAAAAAAGTTTACAGTATTTTTCCTTAACTTTATTTTTTTTGTGAAAACCTATTTTAGGAAGAGACTAGATGCTTTTACCGCATCTCTAATAAACCTAATTTTATGCTTCGTGAGAAGCCACCATAACAATATTTCTTTTATTTTTTCTTTTGGATTCTTTCTTTATCCTTTTACTTGAAGTTTTATCTAATTTGCTTTTCTTTAGTTTTTTATCAGATTTATTTTCTATTATATTATTACTGTTATTATAAGATGTATCATTATAACTACCTGAAGAATATGTTTCTTTAGTGTTGTTGTATTCGTTATTATTATCTGTAGTTTTTGATTTAGAACAACATCGTTGTGCCGATAAATTATTTGAGTAAATAAATAAAAAAGCAGTTAATAAAATACTTAACAACTGCACGCCTGATTTTCTTATATATATTGTTTTCATAGGTATTATTTTTTTATTGTTTTTAAATTATATCTAAGACCAAAGTAAAATTGACGTCCCATAATTGGTCCCCAAATCATTGATGAATCAAAATATGGACCAAAAGGATTTTCTGAGTTAACAATAGGATTCTTTTGTGTAAAATCTGTCAAATTTTCACAACCTGTATATAATTCTAAATTTTTAAACTTTTTTGTTATTTGTGCATGAATCATAAAATATGGATCTGAATATTCGTTTATTCTGTATTCAATAGGGCTTGAATATGTGTCAGGCAATCGGCTTTCTCCATTATATTGTAAAGTGAAATCCAACTTCCATTCGTGCTTGGATGAATATGACAATGTTGTTAACCCTTTATATTTACTGACAAAAGGTTTTTCTCTTAATTGATTATTATAATCAACTTTTACATCATTATACCGACCTGCAACTGTTATGTCTAATCTTTTAAATGGATTTAATGATAAATCTACTTGAAAACTATTAGAATAAGACTGACCTTTTAGATTATAGAAATATGCATAATTTGGACTTGCATCCAAATTCATTATGTATTGGTCAATAAAAGTAGTTCTATAATAATCAAAACTTATGTTTGCCTTTCTGTCTTCATCAATAAGGATTTCTTTCATTATATTCACTCCATAGTTAATCCCTTTTTCAAGTTTCGCATCTTCTAAAAAGGATATTTGTCTGGAGCTAGCTAATATGCCTATATTCTCTGGAATAACATTAACACTTCTATATCCTAATCCTAGAGATGTTCTTAGAGTTAACCTCTCAATAATATCCCATTTAAAATTCATTCTTGGAGTAAATATATTTCCAGCAAAATCATTATAATCATACCGCATTCCTAATATAAGATTTAACTTTTCATCAATACTATAATTATATTGTGCAAATACCCCAACGACATTTTCGGTTCTTTTTAAATTTAGAGTATTAAAATTTTCATTATAATTATCAAAAATATAACTTGTTCCTATTGATATTTTGTTGTCAGTATTACCAATAATTGTTTGATAAATGGTGTTAAAATAAAGCATTGATTGATAGCCATCATAAGTATTATTTCCATAAAATGATTTTTGATCATGATATGTTCCAGATAAAATAAATCCTAAACTTTTATAAGGTTTTTCATGTGATCCAAACCCATTTTTTGCAAAGAAATTTAACCTGTTTGTTTTTATTCCAATCCCATATTTGTCAAAGGATGTTAAGTCTTCATTTTTATTAAAATCTAACTGACCGCCATTTCTGTCTTCATTAATGTAATTAACTCCAAAAATTGAATGGTATTCTATAGCTTCATTTTCATAATACCATCTATTCATCAAATTTATTTGACGTGTTAATGGAAGATCTATAAACCCGTCATGATTATGATCAAATTTTTTATCATTTTCTGAATAATGAGTTAGAAACATGGTGCTCCATTTATCATTTAATTTAATAGCACTATTGACGTTCGCTTCCACTTTTTGTTCATCATTAAAATAAAGATTTACAAATAGAGGATCTGATACTTGTGGTTTTTTATACTCTACATTTATCTGACCTGTTACTGATTCATATCCATTTGTAACAGATGACGTCCCTTTTGAAACTTGAATTGATTGCATCCATGAACCTGGAATATAATTTAACCCGAAGCTGGAACCTAAACCTCGCATATTAGGAATCATTTCAAACATCATCTGAGTATAAATACCTGCTAAACCTAACATTTGTATTTGTTTTGCCCCAGAAACAGCATCTGAGTATCCTACATCTACTGTAGCTGTATTCTCAAAACTTTCTGATAAATTACAACAAGCTAATCTTTGTAATCCCTCTGTTGTTATTATTTCAGTTTGGCGAGGCGTTAGCCTAGACATTATAGTGCCATCTATATTTCCTTTAACATCAACGGGATTTAACGTTTTATTCCCTGTTAGAACTATTTTTAAATCATGGTGTATATCATTAGGCAAAATAGTATCAGAGTTATATCCAATAAAACTTATTATAAGACTATGATTTTTTTGAGTTTCAATATCAAAGTGACCGTGTTCATCAGTTGTTGTCCCTACTGATGTTCCCATCCAGTAAACACTAGCCCCTAATAATGGCTGATACTTTCCTTCACTAGTTTGCTCTAAAACAACACCACAAGTTTCATTATGCTTATGCTGAGCTTTTGTTTTTGCTGAAATAGAGATTGCTATTAGTGCAATCAATAATTTCAAATATATTTTTGCAGTCATATTTATTTTCCTTTAAATTTAAATTAATAAAAACGTAGATATTCTGTAAGAAACAAAACATCTCATAACCTCGACAAAAATTGGGAGGTGTTAATATATTTAAACTATAGGAAAATCTATTTTTAACTCTTGGGCGTATATGATAAAACTACGTCCCGTTAGCAAAATGGGGGGCGGATTTGTTTTTAAATAGGAGCAAAGTAAATCATTATTTTCTATGGAAATATTATCAAACAATATATTAAACAAACAGATTTCTTTTAGAATATTTATTCTTACATCATTTGCTCCAAAATATTTCGGCTCATACTTTAAAAACTTAAATTCATTATTGCAACAGTCATCATTTTTTGTAAAATTATCGTGTATGCCAAACGAATTGGAGTCGTGACAACATTCTGCAATTTCTTCTTTAAATGCAGCATGAGAATGATGCTCTCTCACATGTGCTTCGCAACAATAATCATCACTCTCACTACTGAAAATATGATAACTACGACCGCAATAATTACAATCATGAATATTAAAGCTAATCCCAATAGAAGAGATTAGAATAACAATTGACAATATTGCATTTATTATTTTCATTATCATAATTTTCTACAATTATAATGCAAATTTACGCATTTAATTACCTAAAGTCAAGTAATATTTGTTTTTTTTATAACAAATTGTTTGCTAAATTTGCTAATTCAGAACGTTCACCCTTTTCCAATGTGACATGAGAATAAATATCATGATATTTTATTTTATCAATAAGGTATGATAAGCCATTACTTTGCGAATCAAGATAAGGCGTATCTATCTGATTAACATCACCTGTAAAGATAATCTTTGTACCTTCTCCTGCTCTTGTTATAATTGTTTTAACCTCATGAGGTGTTAGGTTTTGAGCCTCGTCAACAATAAAATAAACATTTGAAATACTTCGACCTCTTATGTATGCTAAAGGAGTAATTAATAATTTCTCTGCCTCAAGCATGTCACTGAACTGTTTTGTTTCTTTCTCATTATCTAAATACTGACTTTTTATAAACTTCAAATTATCCCATAGTGGTTCCATATAAGGGTTTAATTTAGATTTTATATCTCCAGGTAAAAATCCTATATCTTTATTACTAAGTGGAACTATAGGGCGTGCTAAATATATTTGGTGAAATTTAGATCTTTGTTCTAATGCACCAGCCAAAGCCAAAAGAGTTTTTCCTGTACCTGCAACTCCTTGAAGAGTAACAAGCTTTACATTTGGATTAGTCAATGCATGCAATGCAAATATTTGCTCTGCATTACGTGGTGTTATACGAGAATAAGCCTTTTTTTCTATTTTCTCCAACAATTTGCTTATTGGATTATAATACATTAATACTGATGTTTTTGTCCCTTTTATAATAAAATAGTGATTAGGTAATGGAATTTCTATGTTTAATTCTGTATATTCACAAGAACCAGTTTGGTAAATTTTATTTATAATATCATCAGAAATATTATCTAAAAGAGTACTTCCCTTATATAGGGAATCTATATTTTTTATTTTTCCAGTTTCAAAATCTTCCGCATTTAATTCTAATGCTTTAGCTTTAAGACGTAAGTTTATATCCTTTGTAACAAGTATAACTTTTCTATCTTTATTTTCTTGTGCAAGCCATAGTGCTACATTTAAAATTTTATGATCCGCTTTATTGTCAGCATAAATCTTTGTTGCATCTTGTTCCACTTTTTTATTCATTACAACCTTAAAGTTGCCTAACCTTTCGTCTCCTATAGGTATCCAATCTTGAAGTGTATTATTTTTTGAAAGATTATCAATATATCTAATAAACTCTCTTGCTTCAAAATTTATGTTATCATTTCCCTTTTTAAAATTATCAAGTTCTTCCAATACAGTTATTGGTATAACAACATCATTATCTTGAAAACTTTTTATTGAATTATGATTATATAATATTACAGATGTATCTAGTACAAATATTTTTTTATTCTTTGCCATATCTTTGTCTTTTTGGGTGTTACTCATTTTACTTGTGTGTTTTTAAAATATAACATTAACAATTATTTAGTCTGTCAAAGTTATTAACAATTTTCATAATACTACAAAAAAATACAAAAAAAACTAACATTGCTAATTTAATCTATAATACTTAAATATTGAAGATGAATAAAAGAAAGTTATAATATTTGCAAATCAGATATTTTTAAAAATTTATCTACACTTCTTTTATAAAAGCTTTTTCTTACGCTTAAATAGAGTTTGCTTAAATTGTCATATTTCTGATCTAAAATGTTTATGTCGTATAATTTTATTATATTCATAACTTCTGATGTACTCTCATAAGGAAATGTTATTATAAAGTTTATTAAATAGAACTTCTCTATTATTATTGAATTGCTTATGGCGTCTTGAGCTGCTGATCTGTAAGCATTAATTAAACCTCCAGTTCCAAGTAATATTCCTCCAAAATAACGTACAACAACAATAAATACATTTGATAAGCCTGCCTTCATTATTTGATTATAAATTGGTTTCCCTGCTGTTCCTGATGGCTCTCCATCATCGGTAATACGATATTTTTCTATATTATCTTCATTTATTATATATGCGTAGCAGTGATGGCGAGCATCATAATGTTTTTTTTTAATATCATTCAAAATTGTTTTTGCTTCTAATTCACTTGTTATAGGATGAGCATATGCAATAAATTTGCTCCCTTTATCTTTATAAAAACCTTCGGATGCATTTTCTAATGTTAAATAAATATCGCTTTCTTTATTTTCCATGACATTTAATTGGATTCTCTTTTGTGTTTCCATCTTCTGTGTGACCATAGCCAATTATCAGGATGTTGTTTTATCAACTTCTCAAGGAAACGAACATGTTGTTCTGTGATTTCAAACTCTTTAGTTTCTTTTGGGTTTTCTGCGATTAAATGAAATTCTATTTCATAATATCCTCTTTTTATTCTTTGAATATCTACAAATATAACTGCATAATCTAAAGCTTGCGACATCTTTTCTGTTCCAAGAAAAACAGGGGTATCTTGGTTTAGAAAAGTTGTCCAATAATTTATTTCATTTTTGGTTGGAGTTTGGTCTCCAGCCAATATGCACATTGTTTTTGTTCCTTTTAACTTTACTAAGTTTCTTAGCATATATTTAAAATGTATTATTGCATCTGGAGGGCTAAACTTTGTGCGTAGAGAGTGAAAGTACTCTTCAAAATATTTATTTGATAATGGCTTTACTGCACCTAGCACTTTATATTTTGAAATCATATTAAGGTATATCATTCCCCATTCCCAATTGCCACAATGTCCTATTATACCCATTATGTTTTTATCTTTTGCATACAATTCATCAAGCAATTCTATGTTTTTTATGTGTACTCTTTTTTCTAGGTCTGATTTTGTTATTGAGTATATCTTTAAAAACTCTATTATTAAATCTGCTAAGTTTTGGTAAAACTTTTTTGCTATTAATAATATTTCTTTGTCCGTTTTGTCAGGAAAAGAGTTTCTCAAATTTTCAAATACTACTTTTCGTCGGTATCTTATAACATAAAAAGCAATAAAAAATAGAAATTTTGCTTTTACATATAATATGCTAAATGGCAAATAGGAAAGTAATTTGAGACTATTAATAATTATTTTGTAGATTATTTTTTCCATAGTAAATTGGTCTACTAAATTTTAATTAGGTTTATTGGATTTAAATATAGAAGATATAAAGCTTCAACTTCATATCCCATTAATCTTACTATTGAAGCGTAATGTTCTAATTGTTCGATGTGTCCTTTTGATTTTTTTCCCGTTTTGAAATCAATAATTGTAGCTTTAGTTCCATCAATAATAACTTTATCTGGTCTGTAAACTGCAAATTCTTTAAGCAGGATTTCTCTTTCATTAAATTGCTTGTATTTTGATTTGTCAAACCATGAATTTATTGTTGGGTTGTCAAGTAATTCATCTATTATATTTTTAATAATAAAAGCTTCCTCAAAACTAATGAAGCCTTGTGAAATATTGTTGGTTATTATAGCATCAATATTATTAATATCTTCTATTTCTGAAAATATTTTATGCAATACCCACCCAAACGAAATTTTATTTTCTAAGTCATAATTTATATATTCAACTAAATCTATAGAATTCTTTTTTATATTAAATTTACTGTAATTAAGAACGCTATTTTTTAATTGTACATCTACTAATTCTTTCACTATAATCGTATTATCATTTTTTTCTTCATTGTTTGGTATTTCTCCTATTCTTAATATTCCATCTTGTAATTTTACATTATTTAAAAACAAACTTGCATCTGCATTATATAATGTAGGGTTTATTGACAAATTATTATTCAAACATTCATTCACTAAATCAGCTATATCACTAAATGTTTTTTTGTCGTTACTTTTCTTTGGAGCTTTATAATTAATATTTATAAATAAAGCCTTAGCTGCTCTTGTTAAGGCTACATAAAGCATATTTAGGGAGTCTGTCTGTATGTTTAGTTTTTCTTTGATATAATATTCTTCAAACCAAGTGTTTTCCAACTCAGTTGTTGCTTTAATTGGTATGTATTCAAGCTGGTTAAAAGGTTCTTTTTTTGTTTTAGCTAAAACATTAGAGCTTTTTTCTCTCCATGTTAGAAAAGGAATAATAACAATAGGGAACTCTAATCCTTTTGATTTGTGTATTGTTATTAGTTTTATTGCGTTTATGTCATCAGAAGCAGCGATACTTTCTTTTCTTATTTTTTTATCCCATTCTTCAAGAAAATAAAGAATATTATGGGAGTTTTTATTAGAGAATTTTAATATTTCATTTTCAAAATCAATAATAAATGTATCAGTTTCTATTTTGAAAATTATTTTAAGATAGGCAATAGATTCCGTTAGAGACATCTTTAATAAAGCTCCTGCATTATCAAAAAAGCTCTTTAGTATTTTGTTTGTATGATCTATATTATTTGAATTGTTGCTTTTATAATATTCATAAATTATGTTATTATCTATACTCTTGTTTGCTTCATTTGCTGATATTTTGCAAAAATGATCTATCACTAAATATTTATATAGTTTATTTGTAGTGTTGTAGGCATATAACAGAGAGTATAAGATTAGCTTAACCTTAAATGAAGACTCTATTTTTAGAGCATCAGAGCTAACCACTGGATATTTATTTTTTGTAAGAAATTGTGCTAGCTCAGTCCCTTCGTTATTAGATCTTACAATAATCGCGATATCTTTTAATTGAAATCCTTTACCCTTGCATTGTTCAATATATTCGGGTATTAGATTTAATGATGCTTCTTTAAATTCTTTTTGAGAATTTTCACTCAGTTGTTTAACACAAACATATCCTTCATTATTATTATTTGTCTTTTGAGTGATATCTTTGTATATAATGCTTAAATATTCTTTACTTTCATCGCTTTCAAGCAGGTCTTTAACTTGACTTACAACTAAATTAAATAATGTGTTATTAAATTTTATTATATTACTACAACTACGATAGTTTGTGTCTAATGTTAGTTCCTGTTTTGCGAAATTTGCAAAATCAACGTCATTTATCAAATTCATATTACTACCTCGCCATCGATAAATAGACTGCTTTGCATCCCCAACCAAAATAACTTTATTATTATTTGAAATGGCCTCTTTTATTAATGGCTCTATGTTTTCCCATTGCTTGTTTGAAGTATCTTGAAACTCGTCAATCATAAACCATTTGTATGCAACTCCAACTTTTTCATATATGAATGGACTATCGCAATCTTTTGTTATTGCTGATAAAAGCATATTCGCATCCGATATAAAAATCATTTCATTTTCGCTCCTATAATCCCCTATAAGCTTATTTAATTCATAAAATAAACCTATTTGATACAAATTGTTCAAGCAAACTTTTGCTGTAATGTAATTTCTATAATTGTCTTCATAATAAAAAACAATTTTTCGCAGCTTGTCATTCAAAGAGCCATTAACTAGGTTAATAATTATCTCTCTCTTATCGCTTGATGATGTTGTCCAGTTATCAGCAGAATTTAAAGCTTCAGTAATTCTTTTAGTTGGCTCGTATTTCTTTGTCGTTTTCTTTATTTTATTAAAATAATTTGCAACTCCTGATGCCCCATAACTAAAATCGTTTACATCAAGACCTGTTTTATATATTAATTCTAATGCTTCATTACCAGATTCTTCCATATTTGCCTCAAAGGAATTTTTTAATTTATATAATTCCTCTCTAAATCTCTTTAATAGAACCAGATAATTACCATCAACCTCCCCATTATTTATCCTTCTGTAAAAATATTCTTGAAATTCCGAATACTTCTCATTAAATAACTCTTTTCCAAAACTTACTAACGCATCCCTAAAATCCCATTTTTTCCCATCATTTAATAATGAAAACATATAATCTTGCATCCATGCTTTTAAATCTAGCTTACTTTCAATATCTATAAATATTTTATCAACTATTTCCTGCAAAACTTTTTCATTATCAAACTCTATATCATAGTTCATTGATATTTTTAGCTCACGCGTATATGATTTAATAATTCTTTGAAAGAAACTATCTATTGTTGAAACATGAAAATCTGAATAATTATGAAGTATTGATTTTAATGTGTTTTGTGATAATTCTTTTAAATTTTCAAGCTTCGTTTCTTCCTCTATTAAATCTCTTATGGACGAATTGTCATTTTGGCTAATCTCTATAAGATACTTAATAATCCGTTCTTTCATTTCGGCTGCTGCCTTTTTCGTAAAAGTGATTGCTAATACATTTCTAAACGTATCATGACGATTTTGAGCAACTTGTTCCTTAAATACTATTTTTAAGTATTCTTTTACTAGGGTGTATGTTTTGCCAGAGCCTGCAGATGCCTTATATATTGTTAAAGGAATTGCTTCTTCTGTCATCTCATTTTGCACAATATTCTGAAATAAGGCTACCTGAATTTTCAACTCCTAGTTCATTCGCTTTTTTCCAATCTTTACATGCTGCTTTTTTCTTCTTTGCAGTGTATAATGCTACGCCTCTTTTGTAATAAGCATCTCCATAATCCTCTTTCAATGCTATAGCCTTATCAAAATCGAGTATAGACTCTTTCGTTTGTTTTAATTGAAACTTTGCTATTGCTCTATTGTAATAAGCCCTAACATAATCAGGTTTCATTTCTATTATTTTTGTCCAATCATCTATTGCATTTTGATATTCATTTAATTGAAAATAAATAACTCCTCTTAAAAAATAAGCTTCTATATTATTTGTATCTTTCTCTATAAAAGCACTAAAGTCTTTTATTGCTCCTTCCGTATCTTCTAGTTTCCATTTAGCAATACCTCTCATGTAAAAAGCTTTAGCCATATCGTTATCCGCTTCAATAGATTTATTCCAATATTCCAATGATAACTTATATGTTTGGGTCCCAAAATTCCTCCAACCTCTTGTAAAATTCCTCTCAGCTTCATTATCATCTTGTGAAAAACAAGCGCTGTTTAATAATAAAACTGCAAATAATATACTCCAAATTGTTTTCATAATTTTATGTTTTATTTTAATTCACAAATATAACTTTTTTTATAATTCTAAACCTTTTTTATTTTTAATTTAACAAAATACATAATTTCGAAACAACCCTATACTAAATAATCAATCTTCATATTAATCCCAAATTGTCCATTAGAAATTTTTTAATATCAATTTACTTGTCCTAAATTATTCGTAAATTCTAATTTTTATAATCAATAAAAAAGTAAGTTTTTCTTTTTTGTCAATAATATATTTTAAATAAAATGAGCCAATAACTTTCTTTGATTTAATCAAAATCAATTTTTGATATAGAGCACATATAAAGCACATATACAGTACATATAAAGCACATATATAGTACATTAACCTTGCTTTTAACTCAGATAATCTATCTCTAAAAACCATTTAATGCTAATAATCAAACAATTAACCATCTAAATTAAACCATATTCATTTTTTATTATTTTAA
>Ga0154552_1054_pt1 | contig 21935 bp, 8 predicted proteins | sample RifGroF2_FD_105695 | JGI IMG/M metagenome (GOLD analysis project Ga0154552, IMG submission 105695) | Bacteroidetes bacterium GWF2_29_10
CAACCAGCGTTAGTCCTGCTGTGAAAACTACATATACTGTTACAGCTACTTCAGCAGGTTGCACAGATACCGACAATGTTATTATTACTGTAAACCCTATACCTATTGCTAATGCAGGAATTGACCAAACTATTTGCTCGGGCACTAAAATTACATTAAAAGCTACAGGGGGAACCACTTACTCATGGAGTAGTGGGAAAACTACAGATACAACTACCGTTAGCCCTGCTGTGAAAACTACATATACTGTTACAGCTACTTCAGCAGGATGTACAGATACCGATAATGTTGTTATCTCTATCGGGAACATCACAGCTAATGCAGGAATTGACCAAACTATTTGCTCTGGTACTAAAATTACTTTAAAAGCTACAGGAGGAACTACTTACTCGTGGAGCAATGGAAAAACTACAGATACAACATCTGCAAATCCTGCAAACAATGCAACTTACATAGTAACGGCCAGTTCATCGGGTTGTTCGGATATTGACTCTGTTTTTATTTCTGTAGTAAATATTACAGCTAATGCGGGTAGCGATCAAACTATTTGTGAAGGAAATACCATAATATTATCAGCTAATTCTGGAGCAAGTAAGTATAGCTGGAGCTCAGGAGATACAACTCAAAGCATAAATATAAAACCTAATGCAACTAAAACATACACACTAACTACATCAATAGGGAGTTGCTCTGAAACTGATGAAGTTATTATTACTATAAAACCATTACCTATTATTGATGCAGGAAATGACAAAACTATTTGCATCGGAACAAACACGTATATTAAAGCTATTGCTACTACAGGCTCTTCTTATAATTGGAACACAGGGGATAATAAAGATTCTATAATAGTCAATCCTACTCTAACAAAAACTTATGTTGTTACAGCCAATCTTAATGGGTGCACAAATGAAGATAACATTATTGTCACAGTTATTCAACATCCAACTGCTGATGCAGGAAATGACCAAACTATTTGTACAGGAACAAGTACATCCATAAATGCTCATGGAGGAACTTATTATTATTGGAATACAGGAAGTAATGATTCTATCCTGCTTGTTTCTCCAACAATAAAAACTACGTATATATTAACTGTTTATGGTCAATATAATGGTTGCTCAGACATTGATACTATTGTTATTAATATTACTAATACTTATGCTAATGCAGGAGCAGATCAAACTATCAATCAAGGAGGAAATGCAACCATAATTGCATCAGGTGGGGGAGTATATTCTTGGGATATTGGGTTTAATATAGATACCATAAATGTTAGTCCTAGTATTACATCTATTTACAAATTAACAGTGGATAAAGATGGCTGCACAGCAACAGATGAAGTTATTGTTTACGTAGTAAATAATTATATTGAGGCTTTCTTCCCTCAAGTAATATGTATTGGAGACTCAATATATCTTACAGCAATAGGAGCAGACTCATATTCTTGGAGTTCAGGTGACAATACTGCATCTATAAAAGTAGCTCCTACAATAAATACAACTTATTATGTTACTGGAACTAAAGCTGGAATAACATCAATAGATACCGTAGCTGTTACTGTTAACCCTACTCCATCTGTTGGGATAATAGCAGGAGCAAGTACAATTTGCTCTGGAATAGGAACAACATTAAAAGGAACAGGTGCTACATCATATACATGGGATATTGGAGCAATAAATGATAGTATTTATATAAACCCCACAACAAGTTCTGTTTATTCTATAACAGGAACAAATAATTTTGGTTGCACTAATACAGCTGATATAACAATAAATACAGGGACAACTCCTATTGCAAATGCTGGAAATGACCAAACCATTTGCAATGCTTACAACATTACTCTAAAAGCATCGGGTGGTAATTCTTATTCTTGGGATAATGGAGCAAATACTGACACAACGAGCGTAATTCCTACAACAAAAACTACATACACAGTCACAGTGTCAACAAATGGATGCTCTGCCTCTGATAATGTCATAATATATGTTAATCCTTCTCCTACTGCTAATGCTGGAGCTGATCAAACAATATGTCTTGGAACAACAACTACTATTAATGCTTCCGGAGGAACAAGTTATTCATGGAACAATGGTATAACAGATTCAATTATTTCGGTTAATCCTTCTATAAACACAACTTATATACTTGCTGCTACTTCTGGTGGTTGCTCAGACATTGACTCTGTTGTTATTTATATAGAAAAAATTACAGCTAATGCTGGCAATGATAAAACGATTTGTGCAGGAAATAGTATTACAATCAAAGTTACTGGAGGCTCAACCTATTCTTGGAGTAATGGAACAATAGATTCAATCATTATAGTTAGTCCTTCTTCAACACAAAATTACGTAGTTACTGCCAATCTAAATGGATGTACCGCAAAAGACACTGTTACAATTAATGTTGCTCCTATTCCTGTTGCCGATGCAGGAATTAATAAAACTATATGCGATAACGATACAACTAAAGTTAAATTAAGTGCATATAATGACACTAATATAGTTTCTTACTTATGGAGTAATGGCTTTACTTCAAGCTCTATAACAGTTTTACCTACTGAAGAAACTACTTATACTTTAACCGTAAATAGCGCCTTTTGTAGTGCAACTAATAATGTTATTGTCTATATTAACAATGCTCCTAAAATTAATATCGGTAATGATGCTTCAATTTGTTTTGGAAGTAGTATTACTCTTTCAGACTCCTCTATCGCCGAAACATACTTATGGAACAACGGTACTTCTACAAACACAATTACTATAACTCCTATATACACCTCTACGTATTCATTAACAGCTACTAACAAGGGCTGCACTGCTAGTGATAATATTGTTATTACTGTTAACAATGTCCCTGAAAATATGGTTAATAAGCAATATTATATCTGCGAAAATGATTCGTTTAAGCTTACTTTAAATGATAAATACAATTACATTTGGGACGGAATATATACTGGAAGTAGCTTTAGCATAAAACCTACAAGTACAGAAAAACATGCATTATCAACAAAAAATAGTTTTGGATGTGAACGTATTGATACATTTGAAATAATAGTAAAAAAATTGCCTGTAAACTCTTTAGCTGATACTATTCAAACTTGTAAAAACGAAAACTTAATAATAACAGCAAACGGAGGAAACTACTACAAATGGGAAACGGGAGAAAACACTCAAAGCATAATTATAAAACCAACTGTTGATAAGTTTTGGAAACTAACCGTAGGTTTGAATGGTTGCAATATTAATGACTCCGTTTATATTCAAACATTTAATATTCCTGTAATATCGGGACAAAAATATTATACTGTTTGCAAGGGGCAAAGTATTAATATTGCTGTAGACGCAAATGCTTCTATATTTTATTGGAATAATGGAGATACTGGAAAACAAATACTTATAAATCCTATTACAACTTCGATATATACTGTTACTGCAACAAACAACGGATGTACAGCAAAAACCGATATAAGCGTAACTGTAAATAATCTCCCTTTAGTAAATCTAGGAAATGATAAAACTATTTGCGAAGGCGATTCTATAACTATTAATGCTACAGGGAGTACTTCTTATTCTTGGAATATAGGCGTAAATAACAAACAAATAAAAGTCAACCCAACCGAAACAACAACATACACGATCTCTGTAATAGATGCCAATAATTGTAGCGCAAGTGATGATGTTATTGTTTATGTGCAAGCAAAGTTTGACTTTGTTTTCCCAAAAGATACTACTATATGCTTCGGTAATGAAATAATAATTTCTCTAAATGGAGCTGATACTTACTTATGGAACAATGGCAAAAATAGCTCAATTCAAATACTCACTCCAACAACCGATACCAAATATACAATTACTGCAACTAAAAATGTATGTTCTGACACTGGCAATTTTACAGTTAAAGTTCTTGATAATATTTCAATAAATAGTATTATTCAGGATGTTATTTGTTATGGTGATAATAATGGCAGTATTGAAGTTCTCACTAATGGAGGTTCCAGAAATTACAATTATCAATGGTCTAATGGAGTTACGGCTACAAATAAAATAGACAATCTTTCTCCTAATACATATTTAGTGACTATTTATGATGAAATAGGTTGTTCTTTTAATCAATCTTTTATTATCACTCAACCTGAAATGCTTGCTATCATTGGAATGAATAAAAACATTACTTGTTATGGGCAAACAAATGGTGCTATAAAAATTATTGCTGATGGAGGAAAACAACCTTATTCTTATTCTTGGAGCAATAATAAAACTTCTTCTTTTATCGAAAATTTATCCGAAGGGAATTATACAATTACCGTAAAGGATTCTAATAAATGTGAAGTTACAAAAAGCTATAGCATTATACAACCAGACGAATTACAGACAACTTTTTCTAACCAAGATGCAACATGCAATGGTATTTGTAACGGAAATATTAATAGCAAAACAATAGGTGGTATTTATCCATATAAATATGTATGGTCAAATGGAGATACTACTTCTAACATTTACAATCTTTGCGCTGGAAACTATATTCTAAGTGTTTATGATAATAATTCTTGTTACCATCAATACGATGTTAATATAAAAGAAAAAGCAATTATAACAATTGACATTACTACTGAAAATCTTAAATGCAACAATGATAATAACGGGAAAATTAAACTAACCGCAAATGGTGGAATGCCTAATTATCAATATATTTGGAAAGATGGTAAAACAGGAAATGAAAGAGAAGAACTTACGGTTGGAACTTATAGTTTCTCAGTGTATGACAATAACGGATGTAAGCTTGACTCTTTTGCTACAATTATTCAACCAGAAAAAATAAACATTGAATTTACAGGTATACAGCAACCTTCTTGTTTCAATTCTTGCAATGGGGAACTTAAAGTAAATGTAAAAGGGGGTATAACTCCTTATCAATATATTTGGAGCAATAACTCCAATATTGGAACAATATCAAACCTTTGCGCAGGAACTTACTCTATAACAATACAAGATAAAAATAATTGTTTTGCTTCTTCATTCTTCATTTTTGACAATCCTAGCCCACTATCTATAACTACTACTTCAACTAATACTAATTGCATTGAAACCTGCAATGGAACAGCTTCTGCTAATATCATTGGTGGGACCACTCCTTACAACTTCAAATGGAGCAATGAAGACGAAAATCCTACTGCAACAAACCTTTGTCCCGATAAATATTATGTTACCGTAACTGACTCTCGCAATTGCAAAATTAGTTCTTCAGTTCAAATAAATACTAACTCTTCTATCCCAAACATCAACATAACTGCAGACAAAGACACAATAGTTAAAGGAAGCAATACTAATCTTCATCTTATTCAATCAAACCTATACACTTACAAATGGATAAATGATAACGACCTAAATCAAACAGATGTGTTTAACCCAATTGCAAGTCCTAGCCAGTCAAAACATTTCTATGCTACAATAACAGATCAATATAACTGCTCTTACTTAGACTCTATACTTATTGAAGTTATAACTCCATCTTGCGATGAACCTTATATATTTATTCCTAACACATTCACCCCTAATGGAGACAACCAAAATGATGTGCTATACCTTAGAGGAATAGATATTAAAGACTTTCACCTTTCAATATTTGACCGTTGGGGAGAAAACTTATTCGAAACTTATGACCAATCAATTGGTTGGAATGGGACATACAAAGGAAAACAATTAGCTCCTGCTGTATACACATATTATCTTGAACTTACTTGCCCAGATGGATACCAACTATTTAAAAAAGGAAATATAACATTGATAAGATAATTTGCAAATAGATAAAATATAGCTTTTTATCAATAAAGCTAGAAGATTTATGTTTATTCTAATGACGAATCTGGGTTAAAAATGATTGAGAACAATTACTTCATAAGAGTAATGCTTCCTTTTTTTAATAGTTGAGAATTATCAGGGCATGTAAGCTCTAGGTAGTAGGTATATACGCCAGTGTGTAGAGCTTTTCCTTTATATGTTCCATCCCAACCAATTGATTGGTCATAAGTTTCAAATATTTTTTCCCCCCAACGGTCAAATACTGAAAGGTGGATGTTTTTAATGTTTGCACCTCTGAGGTATATTATGTCGTTTTGATTGTCTCCATTAGGGGTGAATGCATTAGGAATAAAAACATAAGGTTCATCGCAAGATGGAGTTGTAACTTCAATAAGTATAGAGTCTAAGTAAGAGCAGTTATATTGATCTGTTATCGTAGCATAGAAATATTTTGATTGAGATGGAGTTGCGGTTGGATTGAACACATCTGTTTGATTTAGGTCGTTATCGTCAATCCAAATGAATGTGTATGAGTTGTCTTTGATTAGGTGAAGTTTAGTTGAGTTTCCTTTGATTATAGAATTATTATCTGCTATTATTTTAATGTTTGATGAAGAAGAGTTTGTTTTTATTTCTGCAAAAGAATTAATTGTGCAATTGTGGGAGTCTGTAGCTGTTATTTTGTATTTATTAGGGCAAAGGTTTGTTGTTGTGGAGTTCTCGTCACCATTACTCCATTTTAAGCTGTAAGGCGGAGATCCTCCAATGATATTAACTGAAGCTGTCCCATTACAATCATTAATGCAATTGCTATTATTTGAAAATATGGAAATTGTTAGTTTTGATGGGCTTTTAATTGTAAAGGAAGATGATGCGAAGCACTTATTTGAATCAGTAACAACTACGGTGTAATTTCCTGCTGCTAGATTTTCAATTATAGGTTTTGTTTGGTTGTTGCTCCAGATGTAAGAGTAAGGTTTTTTACCTCCGTTAGGTATTGCTTCAATTTTGCCAGAGTTTTCGCCATAGCAAAGTATGTTTTTTACAATACTTGTTATGCCTAAACGAGCATACACATTTACAATAATTTCATCACTTGATGTACATTCTTTGTTACTTGAAGTAATTCGGTATGTAGATGTAGATGTTGGCGATACAATTATTTCGCTTTCGGTGCTCCCATTGCTCCATAAATGTGTGTTTTTTGAAATATCTGATAAAGTTATGCTATTACCAAAGCAAATACTGGTATCATTGCCTAAGTTAACTGGAGATATTGTACCGATAAATATTATTACTTCGTCAGTATTGCTACAAAATTCACTGTTTACAGTAAGAGTATATGTTGTAGTTTGTGTGGGTTTTACGTTAATAATACTACTGGATGCGTTATTGCTCCACAAATATGATATAATAATAGGGTCGTTATATGCATAGAGAGTTATTTTCGTAGTGTCAATGTTACATATAGCTTTATCTAAACCTGCATTTGCTAAAGGTATTTGAGCAACGAAAACGATTACGCTATCAATTGTTGAGCAATAATTTTCAGATATTGTTACAATGTAAGTTGAAGTTTGAGAGGGTTGAATAGCTATTGAGTCAGAAGAAAAGCCGTTATTCCAAGTGTATATGTAAGTACTTAAACCGTTAATCTTTATGTATGTATTTGTTCCGCTACAAATAGTTTTGTCAGGTCCTGCATCTGCAATAAGCCCTGCGTTTACGTATATAATAACATCGTCTTTATTGGAACATCCATTTGTAGATACAGTTACAGAGTAGGTTGCTTTTATGAAAGGGGAAACACTTGTTGTATCGGTTTTTGAATTGTTACTCCAAATGTATTCGTTTCCACCAGAAGCTTGTAATATAATTTTTTCTCCATTACAAATAGTTTGATCTGGACCTGCTTTGGCAATGGGTGTAGAACCTACTTTTATTTCTATATCAGCTTTACTTGAGCATCCATAATTATTAGTTCCAGTTACAGAATATATTGTATTTATTTTAGGTTTAATTGATATACTATTGCTGATTGCTCCAACATCCCAATTGTATGATGATGCACCGTTAGCGTATAGAGTTGTTCCATTTTCAGTGCAAATAGGGTTTATTCCTGCTATTATATCAACAAATGGAGAAGGATTTACAAATATAGTGATGTAATCCGTTGAAGTAGTGCCATTTTTAGTTCCAGTGACATAGTATGTTGTTGTTATGGATGGACTTACATTGATTGATTGAGTAGTCGCATTATTGCTCCAAGAATAATCAGTAGCACCCAATGAAACAATATTTATAGTATCTCCATTACAAATAGTATCATCAAAGAAAGCCTCGGTGTAATTGTTTGTAACATATACAATGGCTTTGTCAGTTGCGGTACATCCATCTTTAACTACAGTTAGTTTATAGATTGTAGAAGTAGTAGGTGTGACATTTACATTATCTTCAGTAGATCCAAAGTGCCAAGAATATATTCCTCCTCCAGATGCAGATAATAAAGCAGTTGCTCCATTGTTAATAGTTTTATTTGCACCAGCATCAGCATTAATTGAAATAATGTTTACAATAGCAGTATCTTTATCAGAACATCCATCATATTCACCATAAACGGTTAATATATATGTTGTTTTTACAGAAGGAGAAATGATCAGCTTAGAGTCAATACTACCTGTGTTCCAACTGTATGTAGATCCTCCATTGCCATACACATAAGCATAAGTTCCTTTGCATATAGTTAAATCGTTTCCAGCGTCAGCAATAGGGTAGGGCTGTACAACAACAGTAACACTATCTACAGTTGTGCATCCGTTGTGTTTTGCATAAGCATAGTATTTTGTTGTTGTTGTTGGGCTTACATTTATTGATGAAGTCGTGTCTCCTGTGTTCCAACTAATGTTATTCCATCCAGATGCACTTAAAGTAGCAGTTCCCCCTTTACATATAGTTTCGTCATTGCTTGCATTTATATTAATAACAGTAATGATTTTTGAAGCATAGCTTATACATTTATTATTAGCCCCAATGACAATAAATTCATTAGTGCTACCTATTAAATTGACAGTGATACTTTCCGTTAATTTATTTGTATTCCATGAGTAAGTTAATGCCCCAGAAGCCGAGAGAGTAATAATGCTCCCTCGACATACAGTGTCCCCAAAAGGAGATAAATTTGTTATTTTGATGTCTGGGAATTCATTTACTACAACCACAACTGTGTCAACAGAAGTGAATCCTTTGGTGGTTCCAGTTACAGAATAACTTGTTGTAACACTCGGTTTTACATTTGTATAGGTTGTTGTGTCTCCATTATTCCAAACATATGTTTCTGCATTGGTAGCATATAAAGTAATTTCATTCCCTTTGCATATTTCAACATCACCCCCAGCGTCAACATATCCTGAAGGGTCCATCACATTAACAATAACTGAGTCTTGTAATGTGCAAGATTGAACTGCTATAGTTACATAGTAAGTAGTAGTTTCAGTTGGAGTAACATAAATTACTGGTGCTTTTTCTCCTGTATTCCAAGTATATGTTAAACCTCCACTTGCTGTAATATAAATATAATTTCCTTTAACAATTGTGCTATTTTGTGTTATTGCATTAATTTCTGTAATAACTGATATATTCATCGTGTCTATATTGCTACACCCATTTAAATCAGTTACTGTTACAGTATAAAAAGTGTCTTTAGTTGGTTTAATATAAATAGAACTAGAAGTGTCACCATTAGACCATTTATATTGTTTAAAATCGCCAACAGAAAGAATGGTAGAATCATTTTTACATACAAGTGGGGAACCATTTATGTTTGGACTAGGATTATCAACTACATAAACAATTACATCGTCTGAACCTGTCATCCCATTTTTACTCCCAGTTACTTTATAAGTAGTATTCATAATTGGAGATACTATCATTGTATCTGTTATTTCGTTAACGTTCCAAATATACGAATATGCACCATGTGCTGTTATTTTAATAGAATCCCCTTTACATATAGTAACGTCTTTTCCTGCATCAACAATTACAATATTAGTATCTTTATAAATTGTTATTACTATATCATCAGATGCCGTACAGCCCCATTTAGTAACAGAAACAATATATGTCGTTATTATAGTCGGACTAACAGAAATGGACATATTTTCTTGTGAATCACTCCAACTATATGTTCCTCCTCCACTTGCAGTTAATATTGTTGAAGTTCCCAGATTGATTGTTTGATCAGGTCCAGCATTAGCAGGAGGAGGAGAGCTTCTTGTTATTTTAACATCATCAGATGCCGTACATCCATTAGAAGTAATGGTTACGGTATATGTTGTAGTTATAGTAGGGAATACAGTAATAGTAGTTGTCTTTTCTCCATTACTCCAAAAACATGAATCACCACCAGTAACTGTTATATTAGCTGGAGTTCCACATATAGTTTGATCATTTCCAGCATTTGCAATAGGAGGAGGGTCACATCCATTTTGACCAAAGACAAAATTGGAAATTATTATGAGCAAAATAAATAAAACTTTATTCTTCTTCATAAAACATATTTATATTATATTCCCAAAAAATATGTAAGAAATAATTTGCTAAGATAATAAATAAATTTTATACAAAATGAAATTATTAATAATTAGTACTAAATAATTCTAATCTAAATCTATTATTTATCTAATAAACGTGATATTACTTTTTTTGAAATACTACAATATACTTCATCTTTTTCACACTCATGAATGTTTATGAAAGAAGTTTATAGAAAAGCCTTATGTGGGAAAAACGCATGTACGTTTTAATGAGAAAGAAGTGCAAGGTAATTTGGTCATACCTCTTTCTACTCCATGGTTAATAAATATGAACGTAATGTTTAATGAATATTAAAATATATAATATAAATATTATTTTATTAAATGGTTTTAGATGATTTAAGTGATTTCCAAATACTAATAAATTCAGAAGCTTTTAAAGACGCACCGCCAATAAGCCCTCCATCAATATCAGGCATAGTAAATATTTCTTGAGCGTTGTCTGGTTTGCAACTACCTCCATACAAAATAGGTATGTTGTCAGCAATTGTTCCATATTTAGATTTTATTGTTTGTCTAATAAATTGATGAACTTCTTGAGCTTCTTGTGATGTGGCGTTTTTCCCAGTTCCAATAGCCCATACAGGTTCATATGCAATAACTATACTTTGCATTTGCTCATTTGATAAAGAAAATAATGCTTCCTCTATTTGTTTTTTTATGACTGTTTTGTATGTATTATTTTCTCTTTCTTCTAATAATTCTCCACAGCAATATATTGGAGTCATTTTATGATTTATAACTGATGTAATTTTCTTTGCTATAATTGTGTCTTTTTCATTGAAATATAGTCTTCTCTCTGAGTGTCCTAATATAACATAACTAACACTTAAAGCGTCAAGCATTGATGGGGAAATTTCTCCTGTAAATGCTCCCTTGTCTTCATAATGACAGTTTTGCGCAGAAAGATATATATTTAGGGTGTTATTCTTAATTATTTCTTTTGCTTCGGATAGGTTAGTGTAGGGTGGGGCTATAACAATTTTTACATTAGGGTTGGCATTTTCTTTTTCGAGAAGTTTTATAATTTGATTAATAAGATTGTTGCCTGTGAAAATATCATTGTTCATTTTCCAGTTTCCTGCAATAATGTTTGTTCTCATAATTTAAAATGTATATTTATGTTTATTACTTGCTTTTATTTATAGCCTCTTTAATGTCAATTCTTTTATCGTTTTTATATGCTACAACAAAAGAAGCAATTCCTTTGGTTTGTAAAAAGTTTTTATTAAAATTTGATGCTTCTTTATAATTTAAAAAATTACCAAATAAATATTTAAAAGCATCTCTTTGCTTTTCTACGTATAGCTTTTCTCTTAGGTTAAAAGCATTTTGTAAGCTATCAGATAAATAATCTTTTGAAGAAGATGCTATTTGTATTCTGTAAACTATGTTTTCTTCTATATTTTTATTTGTGTGTGATTTTGAATTTTGTTTGTCATCTCTTTTGTAATTGTATGCCATAATCTGAATCTTCCTTTCCAATGCAGCTGCAATGCTATAAACAGAATTACGAACATCATTTGGATTGTCACTGACATATTTGGGGGCTAAATCACTACCAAGAGGAATTTCTTCAAATGAAAGACTACCATTGTTTATGTATTTAAGAAATTCGCCGTTATTATAATCTCGTAGGAAATTTTTCAAACTTGTTATTCTTCGTTTTGCTAAATTCAAGTTATAATCGCTAGTGTTAAGAGGACTACAGAAACCTTTTATCGTAATCATAATGTCATTGCCTTTTTTTAAATCATATAGCAATAATTTTGTAAATTGTTCTAATTTAGCAAAACCTGTTTCTACATAATCTTTAAAGAAATTTTCAATGTCTTTTTTTGCAATAACACTTTCTTCTTCAGGTAATCCTTTAGAATATTCTGCTTTATACTTCCCTCCTAATTTATAATAGTTATCTAATGTATTTTTATAGTTTTGTAGAGTTGTTATTTTTCTTGTATTAGGATCTGGTTCATCATTATGAAAGTATAATGTAATAGGGAAAAACTTGTCAATAGTATTCTTAATATTAGCAGTATCTAAGAATGCTTTTTGTGTTAAATTATCAGGAATTAAACTTCTTTCGCCTTGCTTACCCTCTTTTGCTATAATTTCTGCTGAACTTGATGTCGTATCCTTGGATGATGTTGCAGCAACATTTTCTGTAGTATCTTTAGGCACTGGTTTTTTCTTTACTTCTTTTTCATATTCAAAAATATCATAACAGCAAGTTTCCCCATGCAAAGTAAGTGTTCCTATCCTGTTTGATGTAAAGTAACCTTTGCTTTCATCTGTATAATTTACTGTAAAATAAAAGTCATCATAACTTGTATTATAGTTTTTCCCTAAATTTACTGGAGTTCCCCATTTATCAACAGTACCTTCTGATTTAAACCCATCAAAGTTGCCTAATCCCTCATGTCCTGTTGAACTAAAGTAAAGAGTACTATTTTTTAAATCATAAAAAGGAGTAACATCATCATCAAAAGTATTTATTGTACTTCCTGCATTTACTGGAGTTGATGTGATTCCATCTTTAATTTTAGAATACCATATATCTAATTTACCATATCCATCAGGTCTGTCTGAAACAAAAAATAAGATATGCCCATTTTCTCCATCATCAGCAATATTTGGCTGAATAGAAGTGTAACCACTCATGTTAACTGCATCCATCCTAACGGGAATTTGCCATTGCCTATTTTTATATTCAGTATAGTATATATCACACATGCTTTTTACTGGGTCTGTTGTCGTACAAAGATTAAAATAAAACTTTTTAAAATCAGGACTAAAAGCCCCATTAGATATATGATATTTAGTTGATTTGTTATAAGTCTCATTTACTTTTTCAGAATTAGAATAAGAATCATTATCAAGAATTGATTTAAATATTTTAGTTAAGTATATAGACGGGATTATTTTATCTTTTGAAACTTGCTCGAATTCCTCATCTGGTCTTAATGAAGTAAATTGCAACGCAGTATCTCCCATAATCATTGCTGCATATTCAGAATATGGAGTATTTACTGATTCGTCTAGATGTTTAATTGTTACTTTGTTTATGGTATCTTCTTTGCCCATTTCTTTAATAGAATAATCACAAGCCTTTATCTCTAATTCTGCTTTTTTTATCCAATAATCATCTTTGTCGTTATTTTTATCATAATAACTTTTAAATGATTGTTTTGCAGAATCATATTTTTTATTACTTTTTTGTGATAAACCTAATTTCAATTCTGTTAATGGATATTTTGTTGAATTATCTAATTCTTTTAATTTTAAAAACATTTCTTCAGCAACTATATAGTCTTTGATAAGTAGGGCTGTTTCTGCATATTTGTTAATAAGGTCTGCATTTTTTGGATTTTCATTATATGCCTTCTTGTAATATTCTACAGCACTAATGAAATCTCTTTCTGAATATGCTAAATCTCCTATTTTTACTAATTCGTTAAATGATTGAGAATATGCATTCCCAATTATTGATGTAAATATTAGTAAGGTAATTAATATTTTTTTAATATGCATTTTTGTTATTTTTTAACAAACCAATGATTAGAAAATCAAACAGTTAATTTGTCTTTTATATGAATATTTTTTTGTACTTATTTTATATTGTAAAGAAAGTTCATATCCTCCTTTTAAGTTACTTGCTGGTTTAAGTGTAGACAGGTTTAAGTCATAACTAATACCAAAAGATATTTTTTTATAATCAATTCCTAAAACAATGACATAAGCATCCTTGTTCCTATAAAAATTACCAATATTAAATGCTAAGTAGTTATATTTACTATCTTCTTTAACATAACGCCCAAAAAGTCCAAATGTAATTTCCTGAAGAGGTCCTTGATTTAAATATAAAGCTGTAGGCAATATTACAATTTTGTCACTTGCATGATATTCAAAACTTAAATGCCCTGTTAACTTTTTATCAAGGCGTATATCAGGATTGTTAAACAATGATTGTAAAGGTTCATTTAAATGAGAATAACTAGTACCTAAATTAACATTTAAATCATCACTAAGTTTCCCAAACCAATTAGCTCCTATTGCAACATCAAAAAAGAAATAATCATTAATATTAAATGTTTCTCCTGTGGATAAATCAGGATTGTACATTGACCCATCCCACTGATTATCAAATGTTAATTTCGAATAATTTATAGTTCTTTGAGCTGGACCTGTATTAAATCCAAATGATAAATAATGTGTATTAGCTTTGTTTAAAGATCGCGTATATGCAAATGATAATAGTGCTTGAATTATACCAAACTCAGAATCTCCAGCCTTGTCTCTATTAATTTGAAGTCCAAAACCATAAATGTCTTTTTTGCTTTTATCATTTATTATTTTTCGGTCTATTGATGCTGATATTGTTTGATACGGAACCGTAACAGAACGCCATTGTTGCCGATGATTTAACGTAAACCTGTAATCTTCATCAAAAAATCCAGTTAAAGCAGGGTTTAAATTTAAAGGAGAAGCATTATATTGTGAAAAATGTATATCTTGTGCATTGATTATGTTTCCAATACAACAAAATAATATAAACATTAGTTTTTTTAACTCCATTTCTCGAAATATTTTTGCTAAGATACAAATTTTTGTAATTCTTAATAATAATTATACTTTTTTTTATTTATTTTTGTAAAGCTTGTGAGTATTAGTTAATACAAAAATACCATAAAGTAAAGAAGACCTTTTTTATTAATGTGATTTTTTTTGTGAACTTTTTTGGAAATACACTAAGAATCATCTCTTTTATCAAATTATTATTATCTTTACCAACATACTTGTATTGTAAAATAAAAACATGTTTTGTGCTTTTGTTCTTGTATAAACAATATCAAACATTTTTTTTAATCAAATTACATAAACACACACACAATAAATTAATTGTCAAATTACACCAAAATTATCTACCATCATTTGTAAAACCTTATCCAAAAGACTTCCAATAGAGATGTTCTAAAATGTACTACATATTAACACCATATCAAAATTATGTTTAATTCAACTCAGATACCCTCTTAGTAATAGCATAATATATTTTAAAAACAAGCTTATAGCTTTCCATAAAAATTTGAAGATCATAATTTGAATTCTAAATAATTTAACTATGTTTTATTATATTTGTGGATAATTATAAAAAAAAAGATGTACATTTGTTTATCAAAAAATAAACTATCATCATGAAAAAAACATTAAAAATTACAGGAATAATCGTTGCATTATTATTAGTTATATTACTCGCATTACCTTTTATTTATAAAAATAAAATTGTAGAAATAATAAAAACAGAAGCTAATAAAAACATTAAAGCAAAATTAGATTTTGGAGACATTGATTTAGGATTAATAAGTTCGTTTCCTTATTTCTCTTTAGAAATAGAAAACTTAAAAATAACAGGTGTTGGCAATTTTGAAAATGATACATTAACCTATACTGACAGATTGTACTTGAAATTAAACATAATGAGTGTCATTAAAGGGGATAATTTCGAAATAAATTCTGTAGAATTATACAATCCTATTATTAGAGCTGTTGTTCTTAAAAATGGGCAAACTAATTGGGATATAACTTATCCCGATACCACTGCTGTTACAGATACTTCCAAAACAACCGAACCTATTAAATTCAAATTAAGCCTTAAAAAAGTTTATATTGAAAATGCAGACATCAAATTCTCTGATGATAGCTTGAAATTCTATATGCATTGTAAAGGATTAACCCATAGCCTTAAAGGTGATTTTACTCAAGATGATTTTTTGCTTGAAACTATGACAGAAATAAAAAAGCTTGATGTAAAATACGAAGGAATTAAATATATTAGCAATGTTAACACAAAAATAAAAGCAGATATCAATGCAAATATGCCTCAATTTAAATTTACTTTTAAAGAAAATAAAATTAACATGAATGAATTGGAGGTGGGAGTAGATGGATATTTTGCAATGCCAGACACAAGTATGGAAATGAACCTGACGTTTTATTCTAAACAAACTGATTTTAAAAATATATTATCTCTTATCCCTGCAATATATTATAAAGATTTTAGTGATGTTAAAACTTCAGGAAAATTTGCTTTGAATGGAGAATTAAAGGGTAAATATAACGCAGTAGAAATGCCTGCTTTTAAGTTTAATTTAAAGGTAAATAATGCAATGTTTCGTTATCCTTCATTACCTATGGGTATTGATAATATAAATATTGATTTGAAACTTGTAAACCCAGATGGAGTACCTGATAATACATTAATAAATCTTTCTTTATGTCATTTTGAGGTGGAAAAAGATCCTTTTGATATTAAACTTATAACATCAGACCCAATCAAAGACCCTAAAATAGATTTTGAATTTGTTGGACAATTAAATCTGGATAATATACAAAAAATAGTTCCTCTTGAAAAAGATATGAAACTATCTGGAAATCTTATAACTGACCTTAAAGCTAAAGGACGTCTAGCTGCAATTGAACAAAATAATTTTGAAGATTTTAACGCCTCTGGAAATCTTAAATTAACAAATTTTAACTATATTAGTAATGATATACCTCTTAAAACAATTATTAATGATATGGAACTTAATTTTAACCCTAAAAATGTAACTCTTAAAAATTTAGATATGTTTGTTGGACGTTCTGATTTTAAAATGAATGGAACACTAGACAATGTGCTAGCTTATTATTTTAATGGGGATATGCTTACTGGTATTCTAAATTTAAATTCCGATTATATTAATATAAACGAGTTCTCTAGTTCAACTTCCGAGGCAACTACAGCAGAGTCTTCGGATACATCCTCTTTGGAAATAATAAACATCCCAAACAATATAAACTTTACATTAAAAACTAAAATAAATAAACTTATTTATGACAATCTTGATATTGATAATGTTAATGGAGGTTTACATATTTATGAGCAAAAAGTCGAAATGAAGAATCTTAGTATGAATTTATTAGATGGAAATTTAATTATGGATGGAGCATATAGCACTCCAGAAATAAAAAAAGCAAAAGTCAATTTCATGCTGAAAATAAATAATTTTGATATTAAAAAATCATTTGTAACATTTAATACTGTACAAAAATTAGCTCCTATAGCTGAGAATGCGTCAGGTAAATTTTCTTCAGAATTAACTCTAAATACAGATTTAAATGAAAAAATGGAACCTATATATCAATCAATGAATGGCGCAGGAAGACTTACTACTAAAACGGTGGTTATAGAGAATGTTAAATCTATAAATAAATTGGCAGATGCAATAAAGTATGACAAGCTAAAGAAAATGGAGCTAAATAATATTAATATATCTTTTTCTTTTGCTGAAGGAAAAATCAATGTAGAACCTTTTGATATTAAGCTGGGAAACTTTAAATCAACGATACAAGGATTTACTTCTTTTGATCAATCAATAGATTATGTGATGAATATTGAAGTACCTAGAAAAGAATTAGGAGGTGTGGCTAATAACTTAATTGATAATCTATCCTCCCAGGCTGGGGCAAAAGGCGTTGATGTGAAAATAGGAGATATGATTAAGCTTAATGCTTTAATAGGTGGGACAATTTCTAATCCAACAGTTAAAACAAGTTTGAAAGATGCAAAAAATAAAATCAAAGACGAAATCAAAGATAAAGTAAAAGATGAAATAAATAAGAAAAAACAAGAACTTGAAGACAAAGCAAAAGCAGAAACAGACAAATTAAAAGCAGAAGCAGATAAAAAGAAACAAGAACTTGAAGCAAAAGCAAAAGCAGAAGCAGCAAAAGCAAAAGCAGAAGCAGAAGCAAAACTGAAAGCAGAAGCAGAAAAGGCAAAAAAAGAAGCAGAAAATAAAATAAAAGAAGAGGCAAAAAAGAAACTCAAAAAACTATTTTAATATAATAAAAAAATGACTTCTTTTTATAAAAAATATAAAGTCATTTTTATTGTTGTATTTATTACAACACAGTGTTTCTTGTTTTTTACAGCCTGTAAATCGTATTATGATTTATACCGCACAAATATTTCTTATTTATATAAACAAGAAGACTCTTATTTTAAACCAAATATTTCTATAAATAAAGAAAACGATGATTTGTTTATTTATTATACAATAACTGCATCACAAGTAAGTTACTTTAAAACAGATGAAAACAGTAAATATAATTATAGCTTACAAATTAATTATCTGGTATATGATTATGAATTTGACAAGAAAATGTTAGACTCCGCTACTGTTTATATAAATGATAGTATTGAAAATATTAGCCTCTCTAAAATTGAAAATAAAGTTAAAATTAATACTCCTGAAAAAGATTTTAAAATAAAAATAGTTTTAACAGACATTATTTCTAAAAACTCATACGTTAAATACTTTAATGTAATAAAATCTAAAATAAGAGGTGATTATTATTTACTATATGAAAATGACAATATAAATAATGACAATATCATTCATGTTAATACTTTAATTGGCATCGAAAATAAATATGCAAAAAAGAAAAAATTAATTGCAGAGTATTTTAATAATAATTTTGAAATAGCTCCTCCTCCTCACGCTTCTAATAGTAGAAAATTATTGACAAACCTTTTAAAATACGATAGCACTTTTGCTCTAAATTTTAATGAGGCAAACAATCGGTTCGAGTTTAATCCAACAAAAACAGGAATATATAAAATATATTTAAATGAAGAAGAAAACTTGTATTTAAGCCTATTTTGTTTCGCCGAGAATTATCCTGCAATATCTAATGTAAATGAGATGCTTAACTCAATAAGATATATTACATCTAAAAAAGAATTTGAGCAAATTCAACAAACTGAGGAAATAAAAAATAAAATTGATACATTTTGGATAGAAAATACTGGGAATAAAGAAAGAGCTAGAGAAATGATAAAAAAATACTATACAGGAGTGCAAAATGCTAATAGACTTTTTACGTCTTATTATGAAGGCTGGAAAACCGATAGAGGGATGATCTATATTGTATTGGGAGCTCCACACATAGTTTATAAAAGCATTAATAGCGAAACGTGGATTTATGGAAATGAGAAGTCACTTAATTCAATGAATTTTACATTTAATAAAGTAGAAAATCCTTTTTCTGACAATGACTTCGAATTATTCCGATTGCCTATTTATGCTAATTATTGGTTCGTTAATATTGACACTTGGAGACGATGAGTTAGCCGAAAATTCATCATTTTTGTTCTTTGCTCCTTCAACTAAAAGGAAAACAATCACCAACAAATAAGATGGATTATAAATCCCAAGAATACTAACATTCGTAAATGAAGAAAGTAAAATAAAAAATATTGGAGGAACAAACGCTTTCCTATAATTTTTATAAAAATAAGTTAAAAAGAGATTGTAAAAAATTAAGAAGAGTAATGGACTTCGATAAAAAAGATAAAGATATGAGTTATGTGGATTATTATTTTTTACTCTGTTACCTATAATAAGATCAAAATCAAAACCTTCGTCAAATCTTCCAAATATATAATCCTTAATCGAATAATCATTTAAAAGATAAGTTAATTGTGATTGCCAAAAATAAGCTCTACTATGAGTCGAAAAAGCTAATGCATCAACGAATGGGATGCTTGCTCCTTCATAAGATACATAAATACTTTGATACACCAAAAGATAAATAACAATAATAAATATTATCATTGGAAATATTATTAACATTAAAGCTAGTTTTCTATTGAAAGTAAAAATGTAAGCAATTATAATAACAATAACAGAAACAATGGGGGTCATTCTTGTTGTCCATAGCGCAATAAATAATGATAAAAATACAAATATAAAGCGCTTTTTATTTGTATTTAAAAATAAGTTAATAACCAAAACTAAGGCACTGTAGGAATCTATACTTGCTGTACTTCCCTCTATTCCGTACATTGTTGTAAATGTTAATCCAAAATAACTCTCTATAAAAATATTTAAATTGTCTTTCTCTACTAGTTGTGGAATTATATTAAAATAAACCAAAAGAGATAAAAATAAATAAATAAGATAAGTGTTGTTTAAAAAGCCAATAAAATCTAATAGTTTTATTTTTGAATTATAAAAAAATACAATAAGAACTATTACTTTTAAATAAAATATTATACCATAAGGACTTAATCCAAAGAAAGAACCAAATCCAAAAAATAGCACACAAAATAAAAATATCAACCAAACATAGATGCTGGCTACTATTTTATACACGTCTTCTCTAATTAAAACAAATATTAAGCATGCACTAATAAACAAAATATTCCCAGTGTAGCTTGCCACATTCGAAATAGCATTAAACTTTATGCTGAATATAAATAAAATATACCCAAAATATAAAATAGATAACTCTATATGTTTCTGTATGTTTTTCAATTAGTATGGAGTAGTCTTTATTAGAGCTCTTTTATCTATCATCCTTTTCTCTTAATTATTTACAGTCTTCCTTAACATATTCCTTAGCCATACTATTCCCTAATAACGCAGCCTTATGTATATCATTACAACCATCAGATTTATAACCAGCATTAATTTTCGTAATACCTCTACTAAAAAATGCATCGTGAGCATCTGGCTCTAACTCTATTACTTTTGAATAATCATTTATTGCTTTCTCATAATCACCTAAAAACACCAATAAATTTGCCCTATTATAATAAGCATTTGAATATCCAGAATTACAATCAATTGCCTTTGTATAATCCGCAAATGCCATTGACGGCTTATTTACTAATTCATAATCATATCCCCTATTATAATAAGAAAAAGCTTTTAATGAATCATCATTTAATGATTTCGTATAACATTCTATTGCTCTTGCATACTCTTCGAGTAAATCATTCACAACTCCCATGTTGTAAAAAGCAACATACTGAGTAGAATCAAGTGATACCGCAAAATTATAATCACTTAAAGCTTCTTTTAATTTATCTAAATTATCATAAGCTATTCCTCTAAAAAGGTAAGCTTCTGCGTAATCTGGCTTTAATTCTATGCTTTTACTTAAATCTTTAATTGCTTCTTCGTATTTATCAGTATCTAAAAAGAATGTGCCTCTTTCATAATAACATAGATGGTTTGATGGCTCTAATTCAATTGCCTTATTATAATCCAAAGTAGCTCCTTTAAAATCGCCTTTTTCATATTTTTCATAAGCTGAATTAAATAAATCAGTTAAAGACTGCGCATTGATATTATTAAATAAAAATATAAAAGCAACAAAAATGCTAAAAATGTATTTTTTCATTCTAAATTAATTTATTGTTTTAGACAAATGTACATCATTTTTAGATATCTAACCAAAATTCATAAAATAATAATTTTGTCTAATAAAAGCATAATAATTTTATCAAAAAAACTAAATAATTATAATCTTAATGCCTAACTTTACTTAATGTTAATAATAATCCCAAATTGTCCATTAGAAATTTTTTAATATCAATTTACTTGTTCTAATATTTATAAATTCTAATTTTTATAATCAATAAAAAAGTAAATTTTTCTTTTTGGTCAATAATATATTTTAAATAAAATGAGACAATAACTTTTTTTGATTT
>Ga0154552_1058_pt1 | contig 20274 bp, 16 predicted proteins | sample RifGroF2_FD_105695 | JGI IMG/M metagenome (GOLD analysis project Ga0154552, IMG submission 105695) | Bacteroidetes bacterium GWF2_29_10
AAAAATATTTTAAATTATTATGATTGATATTAAATATCTAACCGAAAGCCTTTCAATCCTTGAAAATAAGGTAATTAGCATAAAAGAACAATATATAGATATTAAGAGAAAAAATGAGGATTTAAATTCGGAAATATTAAGTATAAGAAGAAGTAAAGAGGCTAGTGATAATGAATTGGAATTATGCAAAACACGTGTTGAAAATCTCACATCCGATTTGAATAATGCTAATAATGTTATTTTAGAGAAAGAACAAATTGTTAATAATTTAAATCAAGATTTAGAGTTTAGCAAAACATCAATAACTGAAAGTTATGAAGTTAAGGTTAATGAATTAAAAGAAAGTGTTGATGATAAAAATCGTATAATTAATGAATTAGAGGCCAAAATAAATGAATTATCCTCTAATTATCAAAATGAATTAGAGGCTAAGGAATTAAGATATAACACTATAATTGGAGAGCAACAAACTGAATTAGATAATTTAAAAGAAGAAATAAGTGTTGAAAAAGAAATAAGTGTTGAAAAAGAAAATGAGCTTATAAAGGAAATTGATGAGTTAAATTCAAGGCATTTAAATAAAAAAACTGAATTAGAAGAAATTATTAATGAAAAAAATGCTCAAAAAGATGAAATGAGCTTAAAGTTTTCACAGTTTGAAGAGTTATTCAATGCATCTATTGAAAAAGAAAAAGAGCATCTGGATGTTATTGAAAATTTAAATACAGAGCTTAATAATGTTAAAAATATTTTGGATAGTGAGGAGAAGAAATTTGAAGAGGCTAAAGAATATTTTGAACAAGAAAAGGATAGTTTAATAAGAAATTATAATCATAATATAAATAATCTAAATATCACGTTATCAGAAGTTAATTCGAAGTTAAAAGATAGCGAAATAAGTATTGCTGAGTTGAGTAAAACAGCCGAAGAACAAAAAAATATTATAAAAAATTTAGAGGATACAAATAAAATGATTAAAATTGCAAAATTAATGGACTTAGATAATGAGTCGCAAGAATTGAAGAGTAAGATAATTGGATTGTTAAAGGAAATAGATAATATAATGGAAGTTTTAAAAGATTAACAAATGAGTGCCACTTCTATCGAAATAATAATTGGTGAAAAAACTTTTAAGTTAAAAGTAAGCGAAGATCAAAGGGAATTGATTTTAAAAGCTGTTGACGAAATTAACAAAAAGATGGATGAGTTTACACTAAACTATAAGATGACAGACAAGTATGATATACTTGTAATGAGTGCACTACAATTAGTTACATTAAAAATAGCCATGGAGGAATCCTTAGAAAATAACAACAAAATAGTTTTAGATAAGTTGAAAAAGATGAATGATTTATTAGATTTAACTTAAATTATATTATTGCCTAATTATACGCTTTTTGTTTTTTGATAGATTTTATACGTTCTAAGTTTCATTTAAAATAAATATATTGTTTAATTAAAAAAAATTTTAAATGTTAACAGAAATAATAATTCTAATTACCGTAATAGTGTCATTTACGGCAGGCTTTCTCGTTTTTCATCTTATTAGCAAAAGAAATAGTAATGCTAAAGTAAAAAGAATAATTGATGAAGCAAAAAGTGAAGCAGAAGTAATAAAAAAAGAGAAAATTTTACAAGCAAAAGAAAAGTTTTTGCAATTGAAAGCGGATCATGACAAATATGTTACAGAGAAAAACAATGCTGTACAAATTGCAGAAAACAGAATCAAACAAAAAGAACAAAGTACTAATCAAAAAAATGAAGAAATAGCAAAGAAAATTAAAGAAATAGAATCTTTAAAAGTTAATCTAAATGCTCAATCAGAAATAACTCAAAAGAAACAATTAGAGTTAGATAAGTTTCACAAAATACAAATTGAAAAACTGGAACATATCGCAGGTTATTCTTCAGAACAAGCTAAAAAAGAATTAATTGAATCATTGAAAAATGAAGCAAAAATAGAATCTGTTTCTTATGTTAAAGAAATAGTGGAAGAAGCCAAGATGAATGCTTCAAAAGAAGCTAAGAAAATTGTAATAGAAACGATACAAAGAACAGCAGTTGAACAAGCTATAGAAAATTCAGTAACTGTTTTCCCTATTGAAAGTGATGAAATAAAAGGTCGTATAATAGGTAGAGAAGGAAGAAATATTAGAGCGATTGAATCATTAACAGGAGTTGAAATAATAGTTGATGATACCCCAGATGCAATAATCCTATCTTCATTTGACCCAGTAAGAAGAGAAATCGCCTACTTGTCACTACATCGTCTTGTTGTTGATGGACGTATTCATCCTGCAAAAATAGAGGAAGTTATAGCTAAAACGAAAAAACAAATAGAACAAGAAGTTATTGAAATTGGGAAAAAAACTGCTATAGATTTCGGTATTCATAATTTAAATCCAGAATTGATAAGAATGATAGGTAGAATGAAATATCGTTCATCTTATGGGCAAAATTTACTTCAACATTCAAGAGAAGTTGCTAATCTTTGCGCAACAATGGCGGCAGAATTAGGTCTTAATCCAAAAGTTGCAAAAAGAGCAGGATTATTACACGATATTGGCAAAGTTCCTGATAATGAGCCAGAATTGCCACATGCAATTTTAGGAATGAAGTTAGCAGAAAAATTCAAAGAAAAACCAGAAATATGTAATGCAATCGGTGCTCACCATGACGAAATGGAAATGGATAATTTAATATCTCCAATAGTTCAAGTGTGTGATGCAATATCAGGTGCACGTCCAGGAGCAAGAAGAGAAGTTGTTGAGTCATATATAAAAAGATTAAATGATTTGGAGCAAATTGCTTTATCTTATGAAGGCGTAACAAAAACTTATGCTATTCAAGCTGGTCGTGAATTACGTGTTATTGTTGGAAGTGATAAACTAAACGATAATGAGGTTCAACAATTATCGCTTGATTTATCACAAAAGATACAAAGCGAAATGTCATATCCAGGACAAATCAAAATTACTGTTATAAGAGAAACAAGAGCTGTTAGTTATGCTAAATAGTTGAAAGATGAAGCTATTTAATGTCAAGCAAATAAGAGAATGTGATGCATACACAATAGAAAACGAACCTATTGCGTCAATTGATTTGATGGAACGAGCTGCAAAAGGATTGTTTTTGTTTATAAAAGATAATTTTAAAACCAATATACCTTTTAATATATTTTGTGGGAAAGGTAATAATGGAGGTGACGGCTTAGCTCTTGCAAGAATAATGCTTGAAAATAACTACAATTTAATTGTTTATATTGTTAATTTTAATGATAATAGTAGTAACGACTATCAAATAAACTATGAAAGGTTAAACAAACTACATCCTGATAAAATTGTACTAATAAACGATGTATCTTCATTACCAACAATTAACTCGTCTGACATTATAATAGACGCTATTTTTGGTACAGGTTTAAATAAAAAAATTGAAAAAGAATATGCCACTTTAATTAAATATTTAAACAAAATCAATTCTTTTAAAATTGCAGTAGATATGCCTTCTGGGCTTTGGGCTGAAAATAATAAGGATAATGATTATGAAACTGTTTTTAAAGCAAATATTACTCTTACTTTTCAATTTCCAAAGCTGTCTTTTTTGTTCCCAGAAAATGAAAAATTAGTGGGTGATTGGTTTGTTATTGATATAAATCTAAGTAAGGAATATATTGATAAAACAGAAAACCAACACGAATTAATTACTATTAATGAAATAAAATTATTACTAACTAAAAGAAATAAATTTTCACACAAAGGGGATTATGGACATGGATTGTTTATAGGTGGTTCGTATGGGAAAATAGGAGCAGCGGTGTTATCTTCTAAGGCGGCATTAAAAACAGGAATAGGATTGCTGACAAGCTATATACCTTTAGTAGGATATAATATTTTGCAAATATCTGTTCCTGAAGCAATGGTTTTAACTGCTGATAATAGTAATATAATAACAGGAAGTATTGATTATCCTAAATATTCTGCAATAGCCATTGGTCCAGGTATTGGTACACATAAAGATACAGCAGCAACATTAAAAGTTCTTATTCAAAATTATCAAAAACCTATTATATTTGATGCAGATGCTTTAAATATACTTTCAGAAAACAAAACATGGCTATCGTTTGTGCCTAAGAATTCAATATTTACACCTCATCATAACGAATTTGTAAGACTGTTTGGAAATTCGAAAAATTCATTTGAAAGATTAGTATTACAAATAGAAATGGCAATAAAATATAACGTTTATATTGTATATAAAGGCCACTATTCTTGCATATCATCGCCTAATGGTAAAATATATTTTAACTCTACAGGTAATCCAGGTATGTCAACTGCTGGTAGTGGAGATGTGCTTACCGGTATAATTTTAGGAATGATAAGCCAATCAGAAAACATTCTAACATCATTAATTAAAGCTGTTTATTTACATGGTTTGGCAGGAGATATTGCTGCAGAAAAACACACTCAACAATGTTTGATTGCTACAGATATTATAGAAAATATACCAGAAGCTTTAAAAAGAATTTCAATCTGATATTGTTTTTTTTTAATTAATAATAATGAATATAAATTTTAGCGAAGTACCTTCTCCTTGTTATGTTTTAGATGAGTCTTTATTAATAAAAAATCTAGAATTATTAGATTATGTTCAGAAAAAGGCTGATTGTAAAATTATATGTGCATTAAAAGGCTTTTCTTTTTTTAATGTATTTCCATTAGTTGGAAAGTACTTATCAGGAGCATCAGCTAGTTCTTTGAATGAAGTAAAATTATCATTTGAAGAAATGGGAAAAGAAATACACACTTATTGTCCTGCATATATTGATAACGATTTTGAAAAGATATTAGAGTATTCGGACCATATTACATTCAATTCGTTAAATCAATTTGAAAAGCATAAAGATTCTATAAAAAAAAGTAAAAAAGCAGTTTCTATTGGATTGAGAATTAATCCAGAATACTCGGAGATAGAAACGGACTTATATAACCCTGCAGTTAAGGGTTCTCGCCTTGGTATTATTGCAAACATGATTAAAGAATTACCAAAAGAAGTCAAAGGATTACATTTTCATGTTTTATGTGAAAATGATTCTTTTGTTTTGGAAAGAACATTAAAGCATGTAGAAGAAAAGTTTGGAGATTTACTGCATAAAGTAAAATGGCTAAATATGGGAGGGGGACATCATATAACAAGAAAAGACTATGATGTTGAACATTTGATAAGCCTTATTAGAAAAATTAAAGAAAAATATGATGTAGAGGTTATTTTAGAACCAGGAGAAGCGGTTGGTTGGCAAACGGGATATCTTGTCACTACAATTATTGATATTGTAGAAAACAATGGAATTAAAGTAGCATTGATAGATTCTTCTTTCGCTAATCACATGCCTGATTGTTTAGAAATGCCTTATAAACCTTCAGTAATTGGTTCTGTAGAAAAAACTAAAGGAAAACACATGTATTCTATTGGAGGAATAACATGTCTTGCAGGAGATTATATTGAAAAATATTATTTTGAAAAAGAATTAAACATTGGAGATAAAATTATTTTTGATGATATGATTCATTATACAATGGTTAAAACTACAACATTTAATGGAATAAACCTACCTGCAATTGGAGTATGGACTATAGATAATAAATTTAAGCTTTTGAAAAAATTTGGATTTGAGGATTACAAAAACCGATTATCTTAAATTAAAAAAGGTTAAATTTTAACAATTATTCTTATCTTTGACAAAAAAAAAATTAAAATAAAATGCGTAAATATAGAATTCTACGTTATTGCTCTAATTGTTTATGTTTAGCTTATGCTCTATTTTTATTTTTATTTTCTTTAGACTTTATTGATGAAAATACAGATATTGATGCTTACATTGTAATGCCATTTTTCATACATAGCATTCCTTCTATATTAATATTATTAATACTAATGATTACTTTAAGAAAAGATTTATTAAGAGGAATATTACTTATCTGTGTGTCTATTGCATTTTTCTTTTTTTTCCATATTTACAATAATATAGAACTTTTATATATTGTATTCTTCCCGTTGGTGATTATTTCTTTATTGTATTTTGCTGTTCATTATTTTAGATTAAAAGACAGCAATAATTATTAGACATTAGCTATCTCTTAGTTTCGGATCTATAAATATATATGAAAAATCAACTAAAAGATTTATTAAAAGGAATATAATAGATATAAAAACACAAGCCCCCATTAAAACAGGGAAGTCATATTTTTCTAAAGAATCAACTATAATTTTACCAATACCTTTCCAATCAAAAATAAATTCAATAAATACAGCACCTCCTAACATTGAAGCAAACCAACCAGATATTGCTGTTATTATTGGGTTTAATGCATTAATTAATACATGTTTAAATACTATTAAATAATGTCCTAAACCTTTTGCTTTTGCTGTTAATACATAATTCTTCGTCATTTCATCCAAAAAAGAAGCTCTTGTTAATTCAATAATAACAGCTAAAGGTCTTATACCTAATGTTATTGCAGGAAGTATTATGTTTTTTAATTCTAAATACTGCCCATTTCCCATTTCATCAATTATAAATAAACTCCCAGACATGTTTAACCCTGTATATGCTCCTAAATAAAAAGCAAAAAACCAAGCAATTAGAATTGCAGCAAAAAATGATGGTAAAGCCATTCCAAATACAGAGACAACCAAAATAATATTATCAATAAATGTGTCTTTTTTTAATGCAGCAATTATACCAGCAGGAATACCTATTAATATAGCTATAATTATAGAAAATAAAGATAATATTAAAGTATTGGGAAATGTATCACTTATAATTTGAGTTACGGTCTTATTAGTTTGATATGATCGCTGTAAGTATGGATATTTTAATACAATATATTTTCCTTTAATTGAAAGTATTTTAAAATAATTGTACTTGTTATTATTCAAAAAGATAGAACTATTAGGATTATTATTATGTATTGATAAAATTGACACATCATTAATATACAGCATAAAACGCTTATATAATGGCTTGTCCAATCCTATATCTTTCTTTATATTTTCAATTGTAGCAACATCAGCTCTTTGACCTATAAGCATTTTTGTTGGATCTCCGGGCAAAATGTTAAATAAAAAAAATATAAGAACAATAACTCCAAAAAGTATTGAAAAAGAATATATTGTTTTTTTAATGAAATATTTTATCACAAATTATTTAATTAGCTTTTTAACTTCTCCATAATTATTAGGGAAACATCTGTGTGACCATTTCTTAATAATAACTCCATTATTAATTAAAATTATACCTGGATTTGAACGAAGTATTATTTTTAGAACAATATCATCAGATGAATAAAAGTTAAAAGAATACTTTTTATTTTTTAATATTTTATCGACTTCTTTATAAGATGTACCTGTTATACCTATAACATTAATATTGTCTGCTTTTGCTTCTTTAGCAATTTTATCTATTGTATTAAATGAATTTAGATTCGCTTCTTTTAAATCATAAGAAATTATCCATAATGAGGCTCCTTTTCGGTTGATAAATTCATCCATATAATCATCACCATTACTGTCTATTATTGCAAATTTCAATATTTCAGGTGGAGTTGCAGGTTTTATTACTTCTTCTGTGGTCTTTACAAATTGCCAATTTTGTTTTACCCAGTTGGAATCATTATAAGGAATTTCGGTTGAAAGATATTTTTTTAATTCTCCTGTTTCTGGATTTTTATATTCTATGAAAAAATTTGATTCACTTGGTTCGCCTATAAGTTTCTTTCTAATGTCACTGTTTTCTTTCCATGGACGAAAATCAATAATAGGTTCAAAAAGCAAACACCAAACATTCATAACTAACATAAAAAACATTGATGTAACAATAACTATCCATTCAACTTTTGTGCAAAATATTTGTTTGAATTTACGCCTTCTAGCAAATATAAAAATTGTAGGGATCATTAAAAATACATTTTTATAAAATGTTTCCCAGTTAGTCAAAACTACAGCATCACCAAAGCAACCACAATCACTAACACTATTTGTTATGGCTGATACTAATGTTAATATTGTAAAATATGACATTGTTAACAATAAAGCCCATGCTGTTAAAAACATTTGAGTGCCAAATATCAAAGAAACTCCTATTACAAATTCTAAAATGATAAAGAAAATGGCTATAGGTAGTGCCATAGGGATAAAAAAGCTCATCTTATACGCAATAAAATAATCTTCTAATTTAAAATTTAAACCCATTGGATCAACACCTTTTACAAATGCAGAAAAAATAAAAACTAGCCCAACAATTATTCTAAAAATGTTTGCTAAAATATTTGACACTTTCATAATGATAAATAATTATTTATTAAACAATTATAATGTTTTATATACTTAAATAGGCTTCAAAGTTAAAAAAAAATTACAAAATCACCATGTTTCCATTTTTTTTAAATTTGTTTTTTTTATACCATCCCTAATTTTAAGTTTGTATTTTTATAAAAAAATACAAACTTTTTAGATGAAATATGTTGTCATTAATGCGAAAACACAATAAAAAAATAAGTCTAAAAAAATTAGCAATTAATATAAAAAAAAAAGCTATTTAAACAAAAAACACCATTAATTTTACATTAATTTTCATTAGGGTATTGACAATAGTTATTTTTTTTACTACATTTGGTGTTTTTATACTCAGTATTTTCAAAAAATATTTAAGAAATTTTTTTAAATTAAATTCTTATGAACTACATTGAATTTGATAAAACACAGTTAGTTAATTTAGAATACACGCTAAACAAAGAGTTTTTGCGTACTAATAGAGCTGGTTCTTATGCTAACACTACTATAATAGGGTCTAATACACGAAAATATCATGGTTTACTTGTTGTTCCTCAACCTACTATTGATAATGAAAACCATGTATTGTTGTCATCTTTAGATGAAACAATCATTCAACATGACGCCGAATTTAATTTGGCTCTACATAGATTTTGCCATAATGTATATAGTCCTAAAGGACATAAATATTTAGATAATTTAACGGTAGAGTCTATTCCAAAAATAACATATAGGGTTGGAGGCGTAGTACTTACCAAAGAAATGCTTTTTGTTCAAGAAGAAGATAGAATACTTATTAAATACACATTAGAAGATGCTCATTCTGCAACAAAACTTCGTATGCGGCCATTTTTAGCATTTAGAAATGTTAATAAATCTTCTAAAGCAAACAATTATGTTGATACTCATTATGAACCAATAAAAAATGGAATAAGATGTCGTATGTATATGGGATACACAAGTGTTTTTATGCAATTCTCAAAAAAGGCAGAATTTGTGGCTTCTCCAGATTGGTATTATAATTTTGAATATATAAAAGAACAAGAGCGTGGTTATGAATGTTGTGAAGATTTATTTACTTATGGCTATTTTGAAGTAGATATTAAAAAAGGTGAAAGTATTATTTTTTCCGCAGGAACAGATAGTTCTGAACCAATTTCTTTAGGTAGATTATTTTCAAAAGAACTAAACAAACGTATTCCGAGAACTAATTTTGAAAATAATCTAATCAATTCTGCTCAACAATTTATAGTTAAAAAAAATAAAAAAACTGAAATTATTGCTGGTTATCCTTGGTTTGGAAGTTGGGGACGAGATACTTTTATTTCATTACCTGGATTGACATTATCTCTTGATGATTCAAAAACATGCAAAGCTGTCATAGACTCAATGTTAGAAAATTTAGAAGGACCATTATTTCCTAATTGTGGTACAGGAACTAATGCTGTATATAATTCTGTGGATGCTTCTTTATGGTTTTTTTGGTCATTGCAACAATATGCACGACATACAAAAACAAAAGATAAAATATGGAAAGAATATAAAGATAAAATGCTATTAATATTAAATGGTTATAAAAATGGATGTCAATTTAATATTAAAATGCACGATAATGGTTTAATATGGGCTGGTGAACAAGGCAAAGCATTAACATGGATGGATGCCATTGTTGCAGGAAAAGCAGTTACGCCTCGTATTGGTTACTGTGTTGAGATTAATGCACTATGGTATAATGCTATTATGTTTTCTATTGAAGTAGCTAAAATAGCTAAAGATAATAATTTCGTTAAAGATTGGGAATATTTGAGTGAACTTATTCCTGAATCTTTTAAAGATGTTTTTTGGGATAAAAACAAAGGTTATTTAGCTGATTATGTTAATGGGGAATACAAAGATTGGGCTATTAGGCCTAATCAAATTATAGCAACATCGTTACCATATAATCCAATTAGCGAACAAATCAGAAAACTAGTAATTGACATTGTAAAAAATGAATTATTAACACCAAGAGGATTAAGAACATTAAGTCCTAAAGATTTAAATTATAAAGGATTATATTATGGCGATCAAACATCAAGAGACTTAGCATATCATCAGGGAACTGTTTGGCCTTGGCTTATTGGGCATTTTGTTGAAGGTTATTTAAAAATACATAAAAAATCTGGCTTATCATTTGTAGAAAGTATTTACGTGCATTTTGAGGGAGTTATGAAAGAGCATGGAATAGGAAGTATATCGGAAGTTTATGACGGAGATCCTCCTCATAAACCAGGAGGTTGTATTTCTCAAGCATGGAGTGTTGCAGAAGTTATTAGAATGAAAAAATTAATTGATTATTATTCACAATTAGATTAGTTATGAAAGTATTAATGTTTGGTTGGGAGTTTCCTCCACATATAACAGGCGGTTTAGGAACAGCTTGTTATGGTCTTACTAGGGGATTATTGAAAAGTGGTGTAGAGATATTATTTGTTGTCCCAAAAGCTTATGGGGATGAAGATAGTCGTTATGTAAAAATGGTTAGCGCAAGTGATGTTGAAATAAATATTAAGGAGAAATTATTTCAGGAATATTGGAAGCAAATAACATATCTTGAGGTATATTCAAATATTGTCCCTTATTTATCACCTGAAGAATATGATAGAATTATAAACAAAGAAGAATTTGCAGGAAGTGATTCTCAGGAGTCTATTTTTTCTAAAAAGTATTCTTTCTCGGGCAAATATGGCTCTAGTTTGATGTCTGAAGTGGCTCGTTATGCTTTAACTGCATCTAAACTGGCAACTGAAAATGAATTTGATATAATTCATGCACATGATTGGCTTACTTATCCTGCAGGAATTGCCGCTAAATCAGCATCAGGAAAGCCTTTAATAATACATGTGCATGCAACTGAGTTTGACAGATCTGGAGAAAACATCAATCAAAATGTATATGAAATTGAAAAGAAGGGTATGGATGCTGCGGATAAGATTATCACGGTTAGTAATTACACAAGAGATATTGTTATCGAAAGATATCACATTAATCCTGATAAGGTTGTAACGGTTCATAATGCTGTTGATCAAATTGCAAATATTGAAAGATTAGAATACAAACGACATTTGCAAGAAAAAATAGTGACATTTTTAGGTAGAGTTACATTTCAAAAAGGACCTGATTATTTTGTTGAAGCAGCAAATAAAATAATTCAAAAAGATAAAAATGTACGATTTGTAATGGCGGGGAGTGGAGATATGCTTTACCGCATGATAAAGCGTGTTGCTCAACTAAAAATAGCTACTCACTTCCATTTTACAGGTTTTTTGCAAGGAGATGATGTTCTTAAAATGTATTCTCTTAGTGATGTTTATGTTATGCCATCTGTTTCCGAACCATTTGGAATTTCTCCACTTGAAGCGTTAATGTCTAATGTCCCTGTTATTATTTCAAAACAATCTGGAGTTTCTGAAGTTTTAAGACACGCTATAAAAGTTGATTTTTGGGATATTGATGCTATGGCTGATGCTATTTACGGTATTTTACATTATAAAGCATTATCTGATGTTTTTATTAAATACGGAAAAATAGAAGTAGATAATTTAAAATGGGAGCATGTTGGGTTTAAAGTAAAGGGATTATATGAAGAAATGTTATATTAGTATTAATTTTATCAAAGCAAATAAATAGATTATATGAGAAATATTTGTTTTTATTTTCAAGTGCACCAACCGTTTAGGTTAAAAACTTATCGTTTTTTTGATATAGGTGCAAATCATTATTATTATGATGATTATCAAAATAACTATATTATGAATCGCGTTGCAAATAAATGCTATTTGCCAACAAATCAAATATTACTTGATTTGATTAAAGAATATGGAACTAGGTTTAAAGTTGCATTCTCTATCTCTGGGTGTGCATTAGATCAATTTGAGATGTATGCTCCTGATGTATTAAAGAGCTTTCAGCAGTTAGCCGATACTGGTTGTGTTGAATTTATCGGAGAAACATACGCCCACTCTCTTAGTGCTTTAAAGAACAAAGATGAGTTCGAATATCAAGTAAAGAAACATTCAGAAAAGATACAAGCGCTTTTTGGACAACAACCAAAGACCTTTAGAAATACTGAGTTAATTTACTCTGATCAAATAGGAGCTATGGTTGCTAATCTAGGATTTAACACTATGCTTACAGAAGGTGCTAAGCATATTTTGGGTTGGAAAAGTCCCAACTTTTTATATTATAATCCAATTAATCCTACTCTTAAATTATTGCTGAAAAATTTTCAACTTAGTGACGATATTGCATTCCGTTTTTCTCAACAAACATGGGGCGAATGGCCTTTAACAACTGAAAAATTTGTGGATTGGTTAAACAATGTTGATCAAAAAGAAGAAATTATTAATCTATTTATGGATTATGAAACTTTTGGCGAACATCAATGGCCTGAAACAGGTATATTTGAATTCCTAAAAGCTTTACCTGGTAAAGTTTTTGCTAATTCTAATTATTCTTTTGTGACTCCTTCTGAAGCTACTAAAAAGCTACAACCTGTTGCTCCAATTCATGTTCCATATCCTATTTCATGGGCTGATGAAGAAAGAGACCTTACAGCATGGATTGGAAATGAATTGCAAGATCAAGCTTTTGACACATTATATGCTTTGCGTGATAAAGTTATACAATGTGATAGTTTTGATATATTAAAAGATTGGAAGTATTTGCAAACTAGTGACCACTTTTATTATATGTGCACAAAATGGTTTTCTGATGGCGATGTTCATAAATACTTCAATCCTTACAATTCTCCTTATGAAGCATTTATTAATTACATGAATATCATTGCTGATTTTACTATTAGAGTGGAAGAAAAATATAACAATACCACAATGTCTAATCAGGATGTTCAAAAAAACATAGAGCAAATTGAAATAAAACAAACAAGGAAACAAATAACAAGTAATACACAAACAGAGGATAATCGTTTCTATAAAATAGATCAAATTATAGGATTTTCTGATATTAAAACAAAAAAAGTCATTAAGGACTGTAAGCCTGAAGTATTAGCTTATGCCTTTATGGATATGGACGAAAAAATTAAAGAAAAATTCATGAAAAATATTACCGTAAGAGATTTAAAAGTAGTTAAAACAATTATGGAAAATATTACAAAAGTAAATAGCTCTGACATTACCGAAAGCAGAAGAACTATAGAAAATATTATGGCAAAATATTAAGAAACTTTAACTCTAAAGTATCTTATAAAAAGGATTGTAGAGATGTAAAAAGGTTGCATCTCTACAAAATTACATTATCATACTAAAAAAAAACAATTCATTTTCAATTTCGGCGTCTAAAGTTTGTAAACATTATAATTGAATTGTTGTTATTCCATAGTTTTAGTAAACATAAAATTAGTGAAATTCAATTGCGTTAAATTTACATTTAGTAAAGCATATTCCGCATTTAGTGCAAATTTGTTGATTTATTACATGAATTTTCTTTCGCTCTCCATCAATTGCTTTAACCGGACATTTAGTAGCGCAGATAGTACATCCTGTACATTTTTCAGGGATTATATTATAGGTTAAAAGATTTGAACAAACTTTAGCTGGACATTTTTTATGATTAATATGAGCCTCATATTCGTCCCTAAAGTATTTAATTGTTGTTAGTACTGGGTTTGGAGCCGTTTGTCCCAATCCGCAAAGAGAGTTTGATTTAATTAATTCGGATAAGTTTTCTAGCTTTTCCAAATCATCATTTTTTCCTTCTCCGTTAGTTATCCGTTCTAATATTTCTAGCATTCTTTTCGTGCCTATTCTGCAAAACGTACATTTTCCACAAGATTCCGCGCAAGTGAATTCAAGAAAGTATTTCGCAACATCAACCATACAGTTCGTCTCATCCATAACAATCAAACCTCCAGAACCCATAATTGCTCCCGTTGCTTTTAAGGAATCGTAATCAACAACTGTGTCTGCAAGATATTCTGGAATACATCCTCCTGAAGGACCTCCCAATTGTACAGCTTTAAATCTCTTCCCGTCTTTAATCCCATTCCCCAACTTAAAAATAATATCTCGGAGAGTCATTCCCATCGGGACTTCAACTAATCCTGAACGATTTACTTTTCCTGCTAAAGCAAACACTTTCGTTCCTTTGCTTTTTTCTGTTCCATATTTTGCATAGGCTTCGCTTCCATTTAGGATAATCCAAGCAACGTTTGCATAAGTTTCAACATTGTTTATGTTCGTTGGTTTTCCCCATAGTCCAGATTTTGCAGGAAATGGCGGACGTTTTCGTGGCATACCTCGTTTTCCTTCTATTGAAGCTATAAGAGCTGTTTCTTCTCCACAAACGAAAGCTCCGGCACCTTCTTTAACCTTTAGATCAAAGTTTAAGCCTTGTTTATTAAATATATTTTCTCCTAAATATCCTTTTTCTATTGCTTGATTTATTGCAATATTAAGTCTTTTAATTGCCAGAGGATATTCTGCTCGACAATATATGTATCCTTTTGTTGCGCCTATTGCATAAGCGGCTATTGTCATGCCTTCTATAACAGAGTGTGGGTCGCCTTCAAGAACAGATCTATCCATAAATGCTCCAGGGTCACCTTCATCTGCATTGCAAATAATATATTTTTGTTCTGCTTTTTCATTAAAAGCGAATTGCCATTTTAATCCCGTTAAGAATCCTCCTCCACCTCTACCTCTTAGTCCTGATTCGACAATTGTTTTAATTATTTGTTCTCTATTTGTATTATTTTCTACAATTTTTTTAATTGCTTTATAGCCGTCATTTATTTCGTAATCGTTTATGTTTTCTGGATTTATCTTCCCACAATTTTTTAAAACGATTTTAACTTGTTGATTAATGAAATTATTTTCTGAAGCCTTAAATTTATTTGAATATACGATATTTTCGAGTAAAGGAAGCTTTTGCTTAAAATGATTTTCAATTATAAGTGTTGCTTTTTTCAAATCTATTTCTCCATACAAGTAACTCCCATTTTCATCAATAACTTCAACAAGGGGTTCCTTGTAACACATACCTATACAACTAGTAATATCTAAATCTAAATCAAGATTTTCATTTTCTTTCAAGTCTTTAATCTTATCATATACTTTTTTTGCCCCTGCTGCAATGCCGCAACTTCCTAATCCAACTATTATCTTAAATTTAGCCATTATTAATTAATTTTATCATTACTTTTCATATTACTAATGATTTTGATGGCCTTTTTCTCGTCAAGTTTTCCAAATGTTTCTCCATCAACAACCATTACTGGCGCCAAAGAACAACATCCAACACATGCAACCGACTCTATCGTAAAGAGTTTATCTGTTGTTGTCTCGCCTTCTTGAATATTCAAATTCCCTGATATCGAATTTAATATGCTTTTTGAGTTTTGCACATGGCAAGCCGTTCCTTGACAAATCTTAACAATATGTTTACCCCTTTGTTCCAGCTTAAATTGTGAATAGAAAGTTGCAACCTCCCAAAAGTAACTTTTACTTAATTCTAATTTCTTTGCAACATATTCAACTGCGGATTTGTTTATATATCCGTAAACTTCTTGAATACTCTGCAAAACTGGAATAATATTACCTTCTTCTCCTTTATATTTTTTTATCGTTTTATCCATTAAAGACAAATCAACTTTTTCGTTCAATTTATCTATTGCCACATACTTTTTTCGTTTAACTTTCATTTGGCTTTATATTTATTAAGCAAAATTATAAAATTTTTCAATGAATTATTAATAATAGAAGTAAATAGTAAGATTTTATTTTTTTATTTATTCTTCATTCGGCTTCAATAATGAAATAGATTCACGGCGCAACAAACTTGTACAATTATGAAAAAAGATAAAAAGTTTTTCATAAATTTGTTTTGATAAAAATAAAATCTGTATATTTGGAGAAAATTGTAAAATAACATTTGTTTATGAAAAATAATCTTAAATACTTTTTATCATTTTTCGTTATTATTTTTATTTTTTCTTCTTGCAAGAAATATGACATATCGCCTCCAATGGTTACTTTGAACGGTGCGGCAACTATGTATATTAATTTGAATTCTTCTTTTGGCGACCCTGGAATTACTGCTAAAGATGATGAAGACGATAACCCGACAGTATCTGTAACTGGAGCTGTTGACGTTACTACTGCGGGAGCTTACACAATTAAGTATGTTGCTAGAGATAAAAACAATAATTATGCAAATCCAATTTATCGTACAGTTTATGTTATTATTGTTCCTGAAACAATGTATGGTAATTGGAGCGTTTGGGAAACAACTGGAACAACTTATTCCTCCGATATTGATTCTCCTTGGAAGTATTATCCTGAACCTATTGCAAAAGGTGGACGTTTCACCTTTGTTAACTTTGCTTCAAAAAACATTCCTCTTAATGTTGACTTCAATAATATTCTTGGAACTGAAATAATTATTCCAAATCATGCATACAATGGACTTAACATAAAAGGTAAAGGTGGTATAAGTGACAAAGCCGATGAAATCAATTTAACTTATATCGTTACAAACGGTTATCTTGAAACTGACACCATTTGGACCATTTGGAAACGTACAAAATAGAAAGGGCTTAACAAAACCTAAATGGATTTTAAACTAGTATCTGACTTTTCCCCTACAGGTGACCAACCAGAGGCAATATCTCAATTAACTGAAGGCATATCTTCAAATATAAAACACCAAACTCTTTTAGGAGTTACTGGTTCCGGCAAAACATTCACTATTGCCAACGTTATTAAGAATATCGAAAAGCCAACACTCGTTATTAGCCACAATAAAACTCTCGCTGCGCAACTATATGGAGAATTCAAACAGTTCTTCCCCGAGAATGCCGTCGAATACTTTGTCTCATATTACGATTATTACCAGCCTGAAGCTTATCTGCCTTCCAGCGACACATATATTGAAAAAGAATTACAAATAAATGACGAAATAGAAAAGCTTCGTCTTTCTGCAACCTCGGCATTACTTTCAGGGCGCAAGGATGTTATTGTCGTTTCTTCCGTATCATGCATATATGGAATTGGTAATCCAGAAGAATTCTTAAGTAGTACAATAAAAATCAAGACAAATCAAGAAATAAACATTAGCAACTTTATAAATCTTTTAGTAAACAGCCTTTACTCTAGGTCGATGAATGATTTCAAACGAAGTAATTTTCGGGTAATGGGCGACACAGTTGATGTATTTATTGCTTATGCTGATTACGCCTTGCGCATTATCTTTTGGGATGATGTTATAGAGAGCATTAGCTCATTTAATGTTGATACTGGAGAGATTATTGAAAAAATCGAATCAATAAACATCTATCCTGCCAATCTTTTCGTCACATCAAGAAACCAAATGACTGATATTATTCAAAAGATTGAAGAAGACTTAACAGTTGAAGTTGAAGAATTCATAAAAAACGAAAATTACCTCGAAGCAAAGCGCCTCGAAGAACGCGTTAAGTATGATTTGGAAATGATTAAAGAATTAGGATACTGCTCTGGCATTGAAAATTATTCAAGATACTTTGATAAAAGATTACCTGGAACACGCCCTTTCTGCTTAATCGATTGCTTCCCTGATGATTTCTTAATCGTTATTGATGAAAGCCACGTAACTATACCTCAAATAAGAGGAATGTATGCCGGCGACAAAGCCAGAAAAACAAATCTGGTCGATTATGGATTCCGACTTCAAGCTGCATTAGACAATCGGCCGCTTCAGTTTGATGAATTCAATTCAATAATAAATCAAGTAATATACGTCAGCGCAACACCTTCTGAATACGAATTAAATAAATCCGAAGGAGTAATCGTCGACCAATTAATACGACCAACTGGATTGCTCGACCCTATTATAGAGGTTCGACCAACCCTTAACCAAATAGATAACCTACTTGAAGAAATTTCTCAACGCTCTGCTAAGCATGAAAGAATTTTAGTCACAACGCTAACCAAAAGAATGGCGGAAGAATTATCTAAATACTTCCAAAAAATTCACATAAAATGCAAATACATCCATTCCGAAGTTGACACACTTGAAAGAGTTGAAATAATCAGAGAACTCCGCTTAGGAATATTCGACGTATTAATTGGAGTGAACTTGTTAAGAGAAGGATTAGACCTCCCCGAAGTATCTCTCGTTGCCATTTTAGACGCCGACAAAGAAGGATTCTTGCGCTCTAGCACAGCTTTAACCCAAACCGCTGGGCGTGCTGCTCGAAACCTTAATAGTCTCGTTATAATGTATGGCGACAAAATAACCAAATCAATGCAAAAAACTATCGATGAAACAAATCGAAGACGAGAAAAACAAATAATTTATAACACCGAAAACAACATCACTCCTACTCAAATTATAAAATCCCAAAAATCCGTATTCGACCAAACATCCGTCGCAAACTCTTTAAATAAAATCAACAAACCTTACAACGCTTTCAACATCGAACCTTCCGAAGCCGCTGAACCTTCATTCATATACAGAAACAAAACTGACCTCAAAAATAAAATCAAAAAACTTCAAAAAGAAATGGAAGCCGCCGTAACCGATTTCAATTTCAACGAAGCCGCCAGATTAAGAGATGAAATTAAAAAATTCAAAAACATTTATGCTATAAACTTTAAAGAAAACGCATAAAATCTGGGGTTAAGCTAATAATTAGAAAATATATTTGTGCTTTAGGAATGCAATATTACATGGAAGAAATGCAATATTACATGGAAGAAATGCAATATTACATGAGGGAAATTGAATATTACATGAGGGAAAATGAATATTACATGGAGGAAAATGAATATTACATGAGGGAAAATGAATATTACATGAGGGAAAATGAATATTGGGTGAAGGAAAATGAATATTGGATGAGGGAAAATGAATATTGGGTGAAGGAAATTGAATATTGGATGAGGGAAAATGAATATTGGGTGAAGGAAATTGAATATTGGATGAAGGAAATTGAATATTACATGGAGGAAATTGAATATTACATGAGGGAAAATGAATATTAGATGAGAGAAAATGAATATTGGGTGAAGGAAAATGAATATTACATGAGAGAAATGAGGTATTACAGACTGGATAAACAATATAATATTTATATTAAAAAAAACTTGAAAAAAGTTTGTTTTTATTATTTTTTGTTTATATATTTGTGTTTTAATTCTAATATATTTGTTTAAGTGTTTTGCGAAGTTGATTTTTGATATTTGATTTAAAGTCTAGTTGGTTTTGCTGAGTTTTGGAGATTTTGATTTAATTAGTTACGTTTTTGGATTTAATTAATTTAATATTTTACTAATCTTTTAAAAAGGAGGTTACAATGAATGACCGGCAGGAAAATAGACTTAGTTCAAATGAGTCTTTAAATGATTATTTTGAAGTCAATAATGCTGTATGGGTTGGTAATGCTGCATTTGCTGCGTCAGTGAGTGCATTTGTTGCTAATTTAGAGAAAATTAGAATTGAACGAGACCTACAGATGCATAGTATAACTGGATATGCATTGGAAAAAGCAGAAAAGAAGAAGGAATTGTGTGAGGTGATGATGTTTGTAATAAGCAGGATGCGTTCGTATGCTGCCGCAATGGATAATGTTGGGTTATTGGGGAATTTACATTATAGTTATAGCAAGTTGTTTAAGATGCGAGATAATTTGTTGGGCGGTATTGTGACAGATGTTGTGGGTATTGCGAATGTATTTATTGTGGAATTGAGTACTTATGATATTTTGCCGACAACGTTGACAAATTTAAGTGCTTTGTATGATGCTTATTTTGAATTATTGAGTAAGCCAAGGATTGCGATTGCGGAGAGAAAGGGTGCAACGGAGAGGTTGGCAGATTTGTTTGAAGAATCGAGCAGGATTTTGGAGATGAGATTGGATTTGGATATTGAGGTTTTGAAGGATAGTTATCCTGTTTTTTATGATGG
>Ga0154552_1067_pt1 | contig 19506 bp, 11 predicted proteins | sample RifGroF2_FD_105695 | JGI IMG/M metagenome (GOLD analysis project Ga0154552, IMG submission 105695) | Bacteroidetes bacterium GWF2_29_10
AATCCTAATGACTAATTTGGGATAAAATAAAGACCTAATTTATAGCTCATTAAAAGCGAAAAATAAAAAAAAATAAAAAAAAATTAAGATTATATTGACAAGGGGGGGGGTATGATATTACCTTTGCAATCGTTTTAATTTTTAAATCTAATATATACTATTATGAAATTATCTGATTTTAGATATTATTTGCCTCCTGAACTAATAGCCACACATCCTTCTCCAGAAAGAGAAAATGCAAGATTAATGGTTATTAATAGAAAAACTCAAAATATAGAACATAAAACGTTTAAAGATATTCTTGATTATTTTAATGATGGGGATCTTATGATTAGAAATAATACTAAGGTTTTCCCTGCTAGGCTTTATGGAACAAAAGAAAAAACTGGTGCTAAAATTGAAGTTTTTCTATTAAGAGAACTTAATGAAGAAACTTGTTTGTGGGATGTTCTTGTTGAACCTGCACGAAAAATAAGAATAGGAAATAAATTATATTTTGGAGAAAATGATGTTCTTGTTGCAGAAGTAATTGACAACACAACATCTAGGGGTCGTACTTTAAGATTTCTTTATGATGGAAACCATTGTGATTTTAAAAAATTACTAGAATCACTGGGAGAACCTCCTTTGCCAAAAGAAATACGTTCAAAGCGATTACCTACACCTGAAGACAAAGAACGTTTTCAAACTATTTTTGCAAAACATGAAGGAGCTGTTGTTGCTCCAACTGCAGGAATGCACTTTAGCAGGGAATTAGTTAAAAGACTAGAGCTAAAAGGTGTTAATTTTACAGAAATAACATTACATGTTGGTCTAGGTGTGTTTAGAAAGGTTGATGTAGAAGACTTAACTAAACATAAAATGGACTCGGAAGAATATGAAATTACAGAAGAAGCTACAAATATAATTAATGAAACAAAAATTAGGAAAAAAAGAATCTGTGCAATAGGAACTACAACTATTAGAGCCGTTGAATCATCTATTTCAACAATGGGAATGATTAAGCCTGCAAAAGGTTGGACTAATAAATTTATATTTCCGCCTTATGATTTTAATATTCCAAACTGTATGATTACAAATTTCCATCTTCCTGAATCAACACTAATGATGATGGCAGGGGCATTTGCTGGTCATGAACTATTAATAGAAGCATATAAAGTTGCAGTAAAAGAAAAATACAACTTTTTCACTTATGGGGACGCTATGCTAGTATTATAAAACCTTTATAGTAAATTTTACGTAAAAGCTAAGCATTTTAATTTTAAATGCTTAGCTTTTTTATTATATACATTTAACATTTTTTGTATATTTGTTGCTTATTGATAAAAAAAAACCAATGCACTTAAAAAATATTATTTACGTAATTTTTATTTTATTTTCATTGGTATTTAGTAATTTAGATAGTACGGCTCAATGTACTACTTTAGATATAAATGATAATATTGCAGACTCTACTCTTGTAAAAGATTTTTTACTTGGAGATGGTGTTAAAGTTAGCAATATTAAATACACAGGCAGTCTTAAAGCAATTGGTAGCTTTTCTGGGAATGCATTACCTTTCAAATCGGGTATTGTGATGTCAACAGGAAAAGTTAAAGAAATTTCAGCTCCAAATAGTGGTTCGGTTATAGGTATTATACCCTTAAATACAAACGGCAGCAGTATTCTTGACTCAATTATTACAAATTCTTTTGACAAAACGTTAGATGCCTCTACACTTGAATTTGATTTTATTCCAACATCTGACACCGTTAGGTTTAACTATATTTTTGCAAGCGAAGAGTATCCTACATATGTGGGAAGTGGATTTAATGATGTTTTTGGTTTTTTTATTAGTGGGCCAGGATTTACAGGAAAAGAAAATATTGCTATAATTCCAAATACCAATAGTTATGTTTCTATAAATACAGTTAATGACACTGCTAATTCTGATTACTATATTAACAATAACGATATTTCCTCCGATACTTATAATTGTTTCCCCTTTAATGGATATACAACGGTACTACAAGCCATAGCTAGAGTTGTACCTTGCCAAAAATACCATATTGTATTAGTTATTGCAGATGTATCTGACCCAACTTATGATTCTGGAGTTTTTCTTGAAGCTGGTAGTTTTAAAAGCGAAAGTGTTAAAATAAAAAATAGCCCAATGAAAGCTTCAATTAATGACACTGCTTTAATAGAAGGCTGTTTAGATGTTCTTATTAGTTTTGTATTAGACAAACCTGTAACAAAAAACACAACAGTCCCTTTTTATCTTGGAGGTACAGCCACTATGGGTGTTGATTATAATAACATTCCAACAAGTGTAACCTTTAAGGCAGGAGAAGACTCTGCATCTATAGTTTTAAGTGCAATAAAAGACAATCTAGTTGAAGGAACTGAAACAATTATTTTCAATGTTCAAAAATCTATTTGTAGTCAAGACGTTGAAACAAAAACTATTTATATCTTGGACTATATAACTCCTTCCGTTAATATTACAGAAAACACTAATATATGTCAAGGAGGTTCAAAAGAATTAAAAGTAATAAGCACTTCTGACGGAATAGCTCCATATACTTTTTATTGGAATACTTCTGAGAGTACATCTTCCATCATAGTATCTCCAAACATGCAAACAGAATACTTGATTACTGCCACTGATAAATGCGGAAATACGGCAACAGATAAAGTAACCGTAGGAATTTCATTAGCAAATGCATCACTTGGTCCTGATATATATATATGCCCTAATACAGAAACAACCATTAGTGTTTCTGGAGAAGGCGAATACTCATGGAATACAGGACATAAAACTCAAAGTATAACAATATCCCCTAGCACTACAACTAAATATTTTGTAACAGTTGATGATGGTTGTGTTGTTACAGATGAAATAATGGTTTATACTCATCCTATAAATCAGGTTAGTATTACAGCAAATAAAACTAATATTTGTATTGGAGATACATCTAAGCTTACAGCTTCAGGATCTATATATTATGCTTGGACATCATTGCCTTTTGATGTTAGCATTGAAGGTCAAGAAAATAAAAATATTATACATGTAGCTCCTGAAAGCACCACAACGTATTTAATTGTTGCCAGTGATAGTAACTTCTGTCAAACATACTCAAGTATTGTTATTGGGGTTAATGAAGGAGCTTCACCTTATTTTGAATTCTCATCAAGTGGAGGTTGTGTTGAAAATGATATAAAAGTACATTATAAAGGCAACGGAACTCCCAATGGGCAATATCATTGGAATTTTTATGATGCTTTTATTAAACAAGGAACTGGAGTTGGACCATATAATCTAAAATGGAACACCTCTGGATATAAAAAAGTATCACTCTCTGTTACCGACTTCGGATGCACCAGCAGTACTTACTATGACTCTATTTACATATTTGATATTCCTCTAGCAGATTTTTCTTACGATATAACAAACGGATGCATACCTTTGCAAGTTACATTTACAGACTACAGCTTGTTTCTTAATGAAAACTCTTCTTATTTTTGGGACTTTGGAGATGGAACAATTTCTACAGAACAAAACCCTGTTCATAATTTTAAAAAATCAGGTAATTTTCTTGTTAGCTTACGAGTAAACACAGGATTTTGTTCAAATACAAAAACCGAACAATATCCTATTCAAGTTTACCCTAATCCTAATGCTTCATTTTCCGTTAGTCCTGATAACGTAACTATTTTAGATCCAGTTGTGGATGTAGTTAATATGTCGTATGGTGCCGATTCTATTAAATGGGTACTTTGGAATGACTCTGTTATTTTTAATAAAAATAAATTAAACTTAGTTTTTCATGACTCAGGGATATATTCAATCAATCTTTGGGCCTTTAATAATTATGGATGTAGAGATTCTATAGAGAACGTTATAATGGTAAAAACTGATGTCACTTTATACATTCCTAAATCTTTTACCCCAAATGAAGACGATATAAATGATGTTTTTAAAATATATGGTAAAGGTATAAGTAAATTTGAAATTATTATATATAATCGTTGGGGGGAAGTTATTCATACAAGCGATGACATTAACAATGCTTGGGATGGGAAAACTAAAAATAAAGAAATAGCCAAACCTGGCATATATCCTTATATAATTAAAGTAACTAACGATAAAAGTAGAGAAAGCAAAATTGCAGGATATATAGTGTTACTAAATTAAAAATACTTAAAACTCAAAAATGGAATTCATTGATATTGAAGAATACAATTACCCTCTCCCAGAAAAACAAATAGCTTTATTTCCAACAAATAACAGAGAATATTCAAAACTTCTTATATATAAAGATAATGATATTACTGATTCTAACTTTAGCCAAATACATAACTATATTAACAAAAATAGCTTATTAATTCTAAATGATACTAAAGTATTTAATGCCCGTTTTATTCTAAAGAAAAAAACCGGTTCCGAAATTGAAATATTTTGCCTCGAACCTGCTGAAGCTAATAAATCTTTTGAATTTCTTGAAATAAAAACTGAAATTGTTATTAAATGCTTTATTGGAAACGCAAAAAAATGGAAAAACGAAACTTTATCAATTAATAATAATAAAATAACATTAGAAGCTAGTCTTATTAATAAATCAGATGAGTATTACCTGGTCAAATTCTCTTGGAATGATTCAAGCCTAACATTCTATGACATTACAGAAATATTTGGAAAAACACCACTCCCCCCTTATATTAAAAGAGAACCTATTAAAGATGACAAACAACGATATCAAACTGTATATGCTAAAAACAAAGGATCTGTTGCCGCACCAACAGCAGGACTGCACTTCACTCCTGATATTCTTAACAAACTTAAAAGTGAAAACATTAAAATAGAATACATTACTCTAAACGTAGGCGCAGGAACATTCAAACCTATAACAACACAAAACGTTCTTCAACATAATATGCACACTGAAAATTTCACAATAAATATTTCTCTATTAGAAACTATTTTAAAGCATAAAGATAGTATTACTGCCGTTGGTACAACTAGCTTACGAACACTTGAAAGTCTTTATTGGATTGGATACAAAGCTATTTTAAACAATAATCTTAATGACCTATTTATTGACCAATGGGAAGTTTATAAATACACAGACACTAATAAGTTTTCATTTGATGATATTATATTAAACTTAATAAAGCTTCTTAAACAACTTAATATAACTCAGTTAGTCGGAGCAACGAAAATAATGATAGTTCCTGGGTATAAATTTAAAGTAGTCAACACTCTTATCACCAACTTTCATCAACCAAAAAGCACCCTATTGTTACTTATCGCTGCATTTATTGGAAATGATTGGCGCAATATATATAATTATGCTTTAACCAATAACTATCGATTTCTTAGTTATGGAGATAGCTCTATACTTTATTGTAAGTAAACTCTATTTTACCACTCTTTATTGTTAAGCATTGGAACAAACTTAAAAGAGCCATGTTCTTCTGTTTTAAATTCATTATCCGACAATTTCCTTACCGTAGTCATTAATTGAGTATCTTCATTATAATTTACTGGAACAACTATTATTCCTCCTATTTTTAACTGCGACTTTAGTTTTTCTGGTATTTCTGGTGCTGCTGCTGTTATAATAATTTTATCAAAAGGAGAGTATGTTGGCAATCCTTCATATCCATCTCCAAAAAATAATTTGCAATTAATTTTTAATGCTTCAAATAAAGCTTTTGTTTGAAGATGTAAAATACGATGTCGTTCTATAGAAAAAACATTAGCTCCCATTGCATGTAATACTGCAGCTTGGTAACCTGACCCCGTCCCTATTTCTAAAACTTTGTCATTTTTCTTTATTTCTAATAATTCGCTTTGTTTTGCTACTGTATATGGTTGTGATATTGTTTGGCCTGCTCCAATTGGGAATGCTTTATCTTCATAAGCATGAGTAATAAATGCAGAATCTAAAAAAGCATGTCTTGGTATTTTCATTATTGCATCCAAAACATTTGCATCCTTTATACCTTTTTCTTTTAATTCTTCAACAAGTTTATTTCTCAACCCCTTGTGCCTAAAATTGTCTTCCATCTTATTTATATTTTTTTCAACCAGTCTATATATTCAGTGAGCCCTTTATTTAAATTATAATCAGGAGTATATCCTAATTTTTTCAATAACGAAATATCTGCTTGCCAGTTAGAAGGATATCCTTCTTGTAAAATATTATTAAACTTTATTTCTATATTGCTTTTTCTTACAATTGAGCAAAATTCTTGACTAATGTCATTTATGTTTGTCTCAACACCATTTGCAATATTTATTGCTTGGCTTTCAAATTTAGCTTTCTTTATTATTATATATATGGCTTTCATTAAGTCTTTTATATAAATATAATCTCGTGTCTCATTCCCTGAACCAAACATTTTTATAGAATTAGAGCTTTTTATTTTCTCATATAAATCCCAAAAAAGAAGCTTCTTCTGATAAATTCCATAAACAGAAAATATTCTTAAACTGATACTCCTTATATTGTAAATTTTATAAAACTCTTCACACAACTGTTCACTCATGTATTTATGAAATCCATAAGGAGACATAGGCGATAATTTTGCATCTTCTTTTATTGGTAATACAGTAGGGTTTCCATATACTGCCGCACTTGAAAAGTTTATAAATCTACATGAAGAGTTGTTTTTTCTTATAGCTTCTAATATTTTAAATACATTACTTACATTCTGCGTATAATCTGCACTTAAATCTAAAAATGAAAACTGCACACTCCCTGTTCCACTTGCATTTATACAAACATCAAAATTATCTTTTTCAAATATTGAATTGTAATCTGGATTGTCATTATTTAATTTATAAAATTTAATACCACTATTTTTGCATTCATTTATATCTGCACCAGATAACTCTTCGTCTTTAAAAAAATCTATACAGTTTCTTCCTATAAAACCATTTGATCCTAAAACTAATATTTTCATTATTAAGTATTATTACACGCTTGCCATATTATATTCCTAATACATATAAACAATATAAACCTGACAAGATTTATCACACGTGTCAGGTTTATATAATTTTATTTCTAAAGTATAAACTTTTAATCTAAACTTATTTTACTGGAATATTTTCCAATGTTTCAACAAGATATATCCAAAATTTATTAACAGTTTCTATATTAACTTTTTCATCAGGAGAATGAGGAAAACAAATAGTAGGACCAAATGAAATCATATCTAACTTTTTGTATACTCCACCTAGTAATCCACATTCAAGACCTGCATGGATAACTTTTATTTCTGGAACTTTGCCGAATTTCTTATTATATATTTCCTGCATTGTCTTTAAAATAGGAGAGTTAACATTTGGTTTCCATCCTGGATACGCTCCATCTAAAATAACTTTTGCTCCAGCGTTTGTAAATACAGATTCAACCATATTTCCTAAATCTTGCTTTGCAGAATCAACAGAGCTTCTTAATAAGTTCATTACGCTAATTTGTTTGTCATCCGACTTTATTATAGCTAAATTAGTAGATGTTTCAACAACTCCTTCCATCTCCGAAATCATTCTTATTACTCCATTAGGACAAGCATATACAGCTTTTATCAATCGATCCTGAGTATCTTTATCTATTAAAAAAGATGGCATAGCAACGTTCTCAGCAGTTATCATAACACCTGGATCAACATTACCTAATTCATTCTTTACAATTAGCCCAAACTCTTTAACGAAATTAACAAACGCATCTTTCTTATTGTTTGGTACTGTAACTACTGCAAAAGATTCTCTTGGAATTGCATTTCTCAAACTACCTCCATCAATAGAAGCTATTCTTAAACCATATTGTTTGATTCCTTCAAAAAAGATTCTATTAATAATCTTGTTTGAATTCCCTCTTTGAAGGTTAATATCAACTCCTGAGTGCCCCCCTTTTAATCCTTTAACTGTTATTTGAAAAGCAGTTGTGTCGTTTTCTATAGGAGTATGATTATAATCAAAATATACATTTGCATTTACTCCACCTGCACAACCTATATAAAGTTCGCCTTCATCTTCTGAATCTAAATTTAATAAAATATCTGCATCAAAAAGACCTGGTTTTAAACCAAAAGCTCCAGTCATACCTGTTTCTTCATCTATTGTAAATAAAGCTACTACAGGACCGTGTTTTAAATTTTTTGCTTTTAAAACAGCCATTGCTGCTGCAACTCCTATTCCATTATCTGCACCAAGTGTAGTACCATTTGCCCTAACCCATTCACCATCAACTATTGTTTCTATTGGATCTTTCTCAAAATCATGATTTGTGTCTGAATTTTTTTGTGGCACCATGTCAAGATGTGCTTGAAGCACAACTGCTTTCCTATTTTCAAAGCCTGGTGTAGCATTTTTTTTAATAATAACATTACCAACCTCATCAACAAAAGTATCTAGACCATTGTCAATTCCAAATTTTCTCATAAATTCGATAATATGTTCTTCTTTTTTGGAAGGATGAGGAATTTTACATATTTCATTAAAATTTTCCCATAATGCTTTGGGTTCAAGGTTAATAATACTGTTCATTGTTTTAAATTTTATTTATTAATTTTTATGATTTTGCTAATTTAGATATATTTTTTCATATACACAGAAAAAAATATTTTATTTATTTTCCTGATTAAACTCTTCTAATATTTTCTTGATTTCATCATCTGTATTCTTTAACTTTTCTTTGCATATTCTTATTAACGCACAAGCTCGCTTTACTTTTTCTGACAATTTATCTACATCCACATCTCCTATTTCTATTTCTTTTAAAATTTGCTCCAGCTCTTTTTGTGCATCTGTATAATTTATTTGATTTCCCATATATTTAATAAGTATATTTAGATTATTTTACTTTTTACTTCTCCGTTAAATAAAATTGTTTTTACTTCATCTCCTTCGTTTAACATATCTGCACTTTTTATATTTTTCCCGTCTTTTAATGTTATACTATATCCTCGTTTTAGTACATTTACAGGATCCAGTATTTTTATTTTCTCTTCGGTTAAAATCATATTTTTTTCTGCTTTTTCAATTATCTTTTTCGAATTTAAAGTTATGTATATTAAAGCATCATCCGTAAAACGCTTATTATTTGTAAATATTTTATCACTTATTGCTTTTAATGCATACAACCTATTATTTAGCAATTTTATTTTATGCTCCATAAAGTTTGAGATGATTGGCCTAAAGATAAGCTTTTGAGAATTTATTATTGACAGCCTTTCTTTAATGTAATTAGGTATTTTATCTGTAATTTTCTGAACTATAAGACCTATTTTGTTATTTTGTTCTGCTATTATTATGTTTGCGCTATTCACAAATCTAATAAACTGGGTATCATTAAATGTTAGTTGTTTTTTTATAAGTATATTTGTACTGCTAATCAACATTGACATTTGATTGTCTGTTTTATGTAATTGATTAGTCATTTTTTCATTAAAACGTGTTTTGATCTTTTCAAATATATTCATTAATTTATTGTCAAATTCCAAACATTTTGTGATTATAAAATCAGATACATCTGTTGGTGTAATACAATCTTTAAATGCCACTTCATCCGCAACACTTATATTTGCAGTATGCCCAATTCCTGTAATTATAGGAATAGGAAAACGAGCTATTGCTTCCGCTAATCTGTAATTATTAAAACACGTTAAATTAACATTACCTCCTCCTCCTCTAACAATGACAACTATATCAAACAAATGAATTTCATTAAAAATTTCTATTAACCTATTTCTCATATCTTCGCCTGCTTTCTCTCCTTGAAGTAAAGATTGAAATAATTTTATCTGAAATTTGTAATGATATTTATTCGTTAAAAGCTTTTCTCTAAAATCCTCATATCCTCTTGATGTTTCTGCCGAAATTACAGCAATGCGTTGGGGCACTAATGGAAAATCCTTATTCTTATTTAGTTCATAATACCCTTTTTCTTTCAACAATCTAACTACATTTTCTCTCTCTATTAGCATCTGTCCAATTGTGTAAGAAGGATCTATTTCTTCAACTATTAAGTTTAAGCCATACTTAGTGTCAAATGAAACCTTTGCTAAAAATAATATTTTAGTATTTTCTTTTATCTCAATACCTGTAATGGTTTTGAAATTATAGTTTATCCTAGAATAATTTTGAAGCCAAATAATGCCTTTTATTTCCGTTTTTATCTCATCCGTGCCTTTTGTTTTTTCTATAAATGAAATATAGCAATGCCCTTTATGTATATGCAAAGATGAGATTTCAGCTGTTATCCAAAATAGTTTGTTGCCAAACTTTTCATTAAACATGCTTTCAACCATTCCACTAATAGAAGACAAAGAAAAATACTCTGTTTTGCTATTTGCAATATTACTCATCTATATATTATTATTCAATTTTACTTATTTCTTTCCATTACAAAAATAGTAAAATTATCCCAAATTACTCTTTAAAAAGTTTTTAATTTATAGAGAGTTTTGCGCTTAAATATATCCTCATACACTACAAAACAATTTAAGACATTGCTCAATTATTAAGTATTCTATAATAAACAAAATTACAACTTCATTAATTTTGTCGTAGATACATTATTTCCTGTTACAATCTTAACCAAATAATATCCAGAAGATAAATCTTCAACAAAAACAGTGCTTTGTTTTTCATTTAGAATCTGCTTCTTTACTATATTTCCTGATAAATTATATATTAATAAAACACTGGAAGATTCTGCATTAACAATAAAATAATCTTTACATGGATTATTGTAAATTACAGGTTTAGTTGTTTTTGCTATTTCAAAGTCTGTAACATTATCCATTATTACAGGCAATTGATCTGTTAAAATTGTTAAATTATCAATACAAAAATAAGCAGGAGTGTTCATTCCCCAAGAACCAACATCTGACGATAAGACGTTACAATATATTTTTTTTACTTCCCCTAATTTTTTCAAATCAACCCAACGCCAATCATTAACAATATAATCCAAAGAATTATCCACAAAACGATAATCTGCTAAATAAAACTCCACAGTATCTGTGTTTGTACTGTCTTCTTTCATTCCCCAAATCATTAATTTATACCAATCCAAATCATCTCCTGTATCTCCTCCAAACTTTTTTGCAAAGAAATCTCCATTCTTCATCGAATTTGCAGTATATGAAGTGTTGGTAACATAAAATCCACTAACCAAATGTTTTTCTTCATTTTTAAATGTTAGTTCATTAGCTATAGGCGCATTTGTCCCACTCATCCAATCTAAAGCTATTGAAGATACAACATAATTTGTAGAATCTCCTTTAACGCCTCCTTTTGTTATTGCTGTATATTGGTCATGCTCAAAACTATTAATAACTGAAAAATGATTTGAATAAGCAAAGCCATACCATGCATAAGTTGAATACAAATAGGGATAAACAACATCTCCTGAAATAAAAGAAACAGAATCCTGTGGATTAAAAAAAGTGTCAACCCCTAGCGTTAATTCATCTAATGATGATATTATATAAGGTGTACCTCCATTAATAATACCAACTCCATCTAAATCAAAACCTCCACTATGAAATGGTGTTGGATAAGGATCATTAATCTTATTACCTTTTGAATCATAAGAAGCATACTCGTCCGAAATACTTCCACAAACATCAATGATTCTAACAAAACGAATATTAAGCAAATCAAGCCCTATACTATCTTTTAAATCATTCAAATTGAAAGGCGTACCATAACCTTGGCTATATTTCCCAGCAAGATTATGTATATTTGTAGGATCTAAATTATTATATCCCCCAACCTGACTATTTATCTGCGTTAAAGAAACAGAAGGAAATCTTACAAAACGTTCCCCATCTGAACTTACCTCAACAAACGCTAATTCCAAAAATGTATCATTAAACCCATTTTCAAATACTGCAAAATCTGCACCTACCCCATTTACTATCGGACGATCAAACGTTAGCGTTGCAACACCCTTGTCTCCTAAACTCACCACATCAAAAGAATTACCAAGTGCCTTACCTAAGCAAAACGAAGCTTTTCCAAAAGAAGCTCTATTTGTGTTATCATACTTCGCCGAAGTATCCTCTATATTAATATATCCCCTTTGAAGCTCCACTCCTGTTGCCCATGCAACAAAACTTGACGATTCTTTAGAAATTGCTGTAGAACCTGATTGACCTACTGCAGGACTATATGGTCCTTGTGCTTTAATTACCCCAAAACATAAGAGTAATAATAAAAATGATAATTTCTTTAACATAATATCTAGTATTTTTTTATTAATTATTTCGTATTTTAAATTGCCTGTTATTTCATAAAAAATAAGCAGAAAGTAATATTATTTTTTCAAACAATATTTCCGCTAAAACCATTATTCGTAAATTATTTACGTGCTTCAAGTCATCATTATTACATTTTTTTTAATTAAACAACTTATGTAGATTTGTAATAAAGATGAAAAGCTTTATGAAGGAAGGCATATATAATTGTGCCGGCAAGCTCTCCGATCTATAGTCCATTCACCGTAAACTACAAAATCCACACAATATTGGCAAGTTTTCTGACTTACTCAGGTTTCTAACGCCTTCCCATTCCTTTTATAGAAACAGTGACCTATTGTTAGAACCCCTTTATGAGCTTACAGCAGCGGGAACTGTTGCCGATTTTCACGGCATTCCTTCTTTGAATCTTCTTCAAAAGAACCAATACGATGCAAAAATAAATATTTTTTTCAAAACAAACGAAAAATATTTAATAAACTAAAAAAATCTACATCATACTAAAGACTTCTAATTAATTTATCATCAGAATATAAAGAGGCAAAATCAAATTATTCGTCCCCTACCCCACATCGAACCCTATTTGCAACTTTTCTGCATACAGCTTTCATTTATTTTCACGTCCTTGCTAATTCCTTATCATACTTATTACATCTCTCATATCGTAAACACTATCATAATACCTACAATAATTAAATATCCTAAACACTTGGTTTAATATTGGATCTTTCGGTTGGATCATAATACCCATAATAATTAAATATCCTAAACACCGTAGGTGTGATATTATTATAACAAAACAAATAACGCAAACACATTAAACACCGTAGGTGTGGCATTATCCCTTTATACAACAATCTAAATTACAAACTCCTATATAACTACCCAGTATTATACTCAAATTCAATGTGTTGCAATTACGAACAAATTCCCCTCCGATGGAGGGGTGTCCGAAGGACGGGGTGGTTTTTTTCATATTTTGCTAAAATGTTTTGGACACAAACACCCCAATAAGTTATCTTTTTTGAAGTTGGAGAAGGTGCTTTTCCCGAGTTAATAGCAATTTGGTATCATACAGTAAGCTTTACTTATTTTGTTTCCTCCATAAGTATCAAGATAGCTTCATCTTGAACAACAATAAACCAAATTTAAGTAATCCTAAAATAAGTTTACAGCCTTTTTTCATAATTCTTTTTTTTGTGTAAACCTATTTTAGGACTAAATAAAATTTAATATTTTTCCACATCATCACCCATTGCCAAAACGCTATAAATCAATCAATTACACAAAAACACTTAACTTGCTAATTTTCATTACGTTACATGCTATTACTTCGCCTTTACTTCACCCTTACTTCACCCTAAAGTTACCCTAAGGTCACCTCGCTTATTAAAACACTAACAATAAGCACAATACATAAATACAGAAAAACATAACGCATGCCCTGTCTCAAACATACAATTTTTCCCTGTAATTCTATTTTTTTTGTAAACCTATTTTAGGACGAGACACCTTTACAGTACCTTTTATGTACCTTTATAGTACCTTTCATGTACCTTTCATGTACAGTAATAGAATTTTCACACTGAAAATCAACAACTTACACAATAAACTTAAAATCATATCGTTAAAACCTATTAGAGTGCATTTAATTACCAATTCGCATGTATTGGTATATTAAAATCCGTGTCATCCGTGTTCCATACATTCTCACTACATCTGCATTCCATATATTTGTCAATCCATTGCCAACATTAATACACAAAACAATTACCAAAATTACATCTTCAGAACAAGATAAATTTTCTTATGTTTTTTGTAAGGGATTGTTTTTTTTATTTTATTTTTGTGAAAACATATTCTTTCATTGAAAATAGTAGGTAAATCGTATAAATATTAAAAATTATGGATAATAAAGAGGAGTTAAAATTTAGAATTAATGACTTGAATGAGTATGTAAGGCATTCTTTGACGTTTATTAAATAAAAAAAACGGCTCTTTAGTAGCTTTAAATTTGATTAACAAAACTTTATAATTATGGAAAATCAAGAATTAAAAACAAGAACTATGAAAAGTGAACCATATTATTATGGAGCTTTTTTAAATATGGCAAGATTAAATATTTTCAACATAAGCAACCATTTGTCGAATAAATTAAACATTCTTCCTACCTTGTCCAGTGAAGAGCATATTGCTAATGCTTTTTTTACTGATAAAAATACAAAAATAAAATGGGAGCATACTTATGATATTTTAAGACGTTTTATACCCATCGTTAAAGTTTTCGATACAGAATCTTTGCCAAAAGGAGAAGTAGGAAATAACACAGGAAAGGATTTTTCTAAAATGTCTGATACATTAAAAATTATTTTTAAAGAGTTAAATGAGTTTCGCAATGACTATTCTCATTATTACTCAACAGAAAAAGAAGATAAAAGAAAAATTACAATTTCAGATGAATTAGCCAATTTCTTAAATGAGAACTTTAAAAGAGCAATTGCTTATACAAAAAAAAGATTTAAAGGTGTATTTACAGAAAAAGATTTTGAACTTGCCAACAATATCCAATTATTTAATAAAGATAAAGAAATTACAGAAAAAGGACTTGCTTTTCTAACGTCAATATTTTTAGAACGAGAATACGCATTCCAATTTATAAGCAAAATAGAAGGATTAAAAGGGACACAAAAATCAGAATATAGAGCGACAAGAGAAGTTTTTATGGCATATTGTGTTAATTTGCCTCATGATAAATTTATTAGTGAAGATGCAAAGCAATCATTCTCTCTTGATATAATTAGTGAATTGAATAGATGTCCTCAAACATTGTTTAATGTAATCACTGAAAAGGAACAAGAAAAGTTCAGGCCAACTATAAACCAGCAAGAAAAAAACAATATTATAAACAATAGTGTTCCTTATGATATCGAAGATTATGAAGAGTATGTAAATAGTATTACTAAAAAAATTAGGTATGATAATAGATTTCCATTCTTTGCTTTAAAATTTATTGACGAAACTCAAGTTTTTGAAAAAATACGTTTCCAAATAGACCTCGGAGAAATATTATTAGATGAATATACTAAGCAATTGGCAAATAATGAAGAAAAAAGACAAGTAGTTCAAAATGCTAAAGCTTTTGGACGTTTAAATGATTTTATTGACGAAAATAATGTTTTAGAGAATATTAATAAACAAAATGGTTCTGCTTCTTTCATCCAATATGCTCCGAATTATAATTTTGACAACAACAAAATAGGTATAGACACAACGGGTAAAAGAATAATGCCTATACTTACTAAGCAAACAGATAATAATAAAAAAGTAAAAAACAAATTAAAACAACCATTGCCAAAGGCTTTTTTAAGCATCCATGAATTGCCTAAAATTATTCTGCTTGAGTACTTGGAAAAAGGAAAAGCAGAAAAGTTGATTAATGATTTTTTATTGATAAATGAATCCCAACTGCTTAATTACAAATATATTGAAGAAATAAAAAACAAACTGAATAATTTTGATGTTTTTCAAAAAAGAAGTCAAAGAAAAAAATTGCAAACAGCTTATAATAAAACAAACATAGAAGAATTACAAAGCAGAAAAGAAGAACTAAACAAGATACTTAAAGAATATAAATTAAATGATAAGCAAATCCCTACACGTATTCTTGAATATTGGTTAAATATAGAAGATGTAACTCCAAATGAGGCTATTTCTGATAGAATAAAACTTATGAAAAGAGACTGTGTGGATAGATTAAGAGACATAAAAAAAGGAAAAGCCCCTAAAATAGGAGAAATGGCTACTTTTATTGCAAAGGATATTGTTGATATGATTATAAGTAAAGATATAAAACAGAAAATATCATCATTCTATTACGATAAAATTCAAGAATGTTTAGCTTTATATAATGTTAGCGAAAAAAGAGATTTGTTTTTAACAATTTGCAATGAACTACGATTGTTAGATGCTGACAAAGGACATCCTTTTTTAAAAAACATAAACCTAAATAGAATAAACTATACATCTGATTTTTATGTAAAATACTTACAAGAAAAGGGGCATAAACTTATTAAAGAAACTAATTATAGAACAGGAAAGCTAGTAGAAAAAGATAAATCTTGGATGTTCCTTAATTTTTATTATCTCAAAAAAAATGAAACATTAAATAAGATGATGACTATTGTTCAGTTGCCAGATGATAAATCAAAATTGCCTTTTACAATTGCACAATTAGACAAACCTAAAAATACTTTTGAAGAATGGATTAATAACATAACTAAAGGAAAAACCAAAACAGATAAGGAAAAACCTATAGACTTGCCTACAAATATATTTGATAAAGAAATAGAGGAAATATTGAAAAACAAACTCTCGGAAGAAAAAATTGCTTTTACGGAAAATGCAAACTATAACCAATTGTTTAAATTATGGTGGACAGATTGCAGAAAAGACAATGTGCAAAAGTTTTATGATGCTGAAAGAGAATATGTAATTTATGACGAACATGTAAAATTTATTCCAAATACAAAACCTAAATTTGAAAACTACTATAACGAAAGTTTTCCAATAGTTTTAACCCGATTAAAAAGAGATAGAGAAGAAGCAAGAAAGCTTAATCGCAAATTACCTCCTATAGAAAAAAGTCAAGTTGAAAAAGTATTCAAACAAGCTATAGGTTCTACAGAAAAAGAAATACGATTATTGCAGGAGGAAGACAGAATAATGCTTTTAATGTTCGAACAATTATTAGAAACTGACAATAATTTAAACTTAAAACTAAACAATGCAGAAAGCTTGCTAAACGAGCAAATAACTATTAAAGAAAAGATAAGCCTTAAATTATCATTTAATGAACAAGAGGACAAAAAAGAAATAATAAAAACAATAATAGATAAGCGTAAAAGAAAAGACTTTTCTATTTTGCGAAAATTCAAATATGACAAACGATTACCAGAATTATGTGAATATTTTGAAACAGATGACATAAGCCATTCTGATTTAAAGAAAGAATTAGACGAATATAATAAAGCAAAAGAACAAATATTAGCAAATGCCTTTATGTTAGAAAAAACTATTATCGAAAAAGACAAAGACGGAATAAAAGCTCTTTTCTTAAATGATAATGGAGAAAAAAAATATGGAAATGTACAACATAAACCTTACTTAACATGGTTAAAAAACAAAGGCCTAATTAATGATAATGAATACTTGTTTATAAATATGGTAAGAAATACATTTTCTCATAATCAATTTCCTCAAAAGCGAACTATTCAAATTTTTATTGATAAAAATAGAGGAAATCCTATTACATTTGCAGAAACAATAAAAAATGCTTACAATAAAAAAATTGAAGAAATTATAGTAAAAATAAAATAAAAATATTTTTTTTATAAACAAAAATGATACTTTACCCTGTATATATTAAGACTTTACAACTAATTAATTGTAACTGCTCTTATTTTGAAAGGTAAAAACAACAAAATTTTAAATCTAATTCGTCAGAACCTGATTGTAACTGCTCTTATTTTGAAAGGTAAAAACAACTCGCTCGTTGATGTAGTCGTAAATTCCGTAATTGTAACTGCTCTTATTTTGAAAGGTAAAAACAACTAATTTATAGTAATAATAAAACTACGGAAAATTGTAACTGCTCTTATTTTGAAAGGTAAAAACAACTGATAGGTATATTATTACAACAATAGAGTTGTAACTGCTCTTATTTTGAAGGGTAAAAACAACCCATATCAAAGAATGAAGTCTTAAATCTAGTTGTAACTGCTCTTATTTTGAAGAGTAAAAACAACACTACTTTCATTTAAAACTTTTCTTAATTGTTGTAACTGCTCTTATTTTGAAGGGTAAAAACAACTATCTAAAGCCATTATCAATCAAAGTCAAAGTTGTAACTGCTCTTATTTTGAAGGGTAAAAACAACCCATATCAAGGAATGAAGTTTTAAATCAGTTGTAACTGCTCTTATTTTGAAGGGTAAAAACAACCCATATCAAGGAATGAAGTTTTAAATCAGTTGTAACTGCTCTTATTTTGAAAGGTAAAAACAACACTACTTTCATTTAAAACTTTTCTTAATTGTTGTAACTGCTCTTATTTTGAAGGGTAAAAACAACACTACTTTCATTTAAAACTTTTCTTAATTGTTGTAACTGCTCTTATTTTGAAGAGTAAAAACAACTAAAGCAAGTGCCGATTGATTGCCTGCTACGTTGTAACTGCTATTATTTTGAAGAGTAAAAACAACTAATAGGTTTTCTTGTTTGTCTAATTTATGATATGTTGTAACTGCTCTTATTTTGAAGAATAAAAACAACAGTCATTGCCAAAACGCATGTACGGACATCTAAAAAAAATCCGTGTAAATCTGCGTTGCGTAGCATCCGTGTCATCTGCGTCCCATATATTTGACAAAACATTTCCCACATTATTATGCATGTACGGGCGTATTGCATACGCCCAAATTCTCCATTACATTCAATATCATTCCAAATCCCGTTAGGGATGAAATTGTTGTAGATCCATACCCACACACACATTCCAAATCCCGTTAGGGATGAAATTGTAATAACCACCTGCAAAACGGTTACAGGAAAAATATATGTAAGGGATTTTAAAATACCCGAAATGGATGTAGAAACACTGCATGCAATGTCTGAATATAAAAATAAAATGAAAGAAGAAATAGGCATAGCAACAGAAAATACCCAAGAATATCAATCAGACGAAAACCCAAATTGAGGAAAGATGATAGCCAGTTGGTTAGTGCCACTACCCAACTGAAATTAACTGAGACAAACGAAAAAAATAACTAACCAACACAATGGCATTATTGCTTTGGCTAAACAGTTTCCTAACAAAAAGGCAAACCAATTTATCGAATGGTTTACCTATAGCGATGAAAGCATCGACGCGTTTTTCGCTTTGTTTTTGATTCAGGTAATCCTGAAATAAGTTTACAATCTTTTTTCATAATTCGAATATTTTGTGTAAACCTATTTTAGGACAAGACAATAAACTAACACACGCACAAAGTTTACAAAAGAGTTTTTTTTTTGCCAAATAACGAACTATTATTGATATATTTGCATTTATTAAAATTTAAATTAAAGACTTAAAATTTATATGAGTTTAAATACACAAAGTTTACAACCAATTATAAATTTCATCTGGACAGTTGCAGACGATGTATTGATTAACAAATTTCTTGAAAATCAATATCAGGACGTAATTCTG